>Ga0209758_1000105_pt1 | contig 221415 bp, 209 predicted proteins | sample AraplaMF_Col_mMF_FD_184258 | JGI IMG/M metagenome (GOLD analysis project Ga0209758, IMG submission 184258) | Arabidopsis root microbial communities from the University of North Carolina, USA - plate scrape MF_Col_mMF (SPAdes) (version 2) | ecosystem: Host-associated > Plants > Roots >...
TCGTCACCACGGTCGCGACGAGGTTTCGAACCGCAAAGCCGGCATTGCCGAGCCTCGCCTCGACCATGCTCCAGACGCTGATCGCCCGGTAATGGGTGAGGTAGACGGCAAAGGAAATGTCGCCGAGGAAATGCAGCGGCCGCGAGGCGAAGAAGCCCGAGAACATGCCGCGATCGGTGCTGAGACAGAAGATCAGCGAGATGATCAGCAGGTAGGCCGGAAAATCCGAATCGTGAAAGGTCAACGTCAGTATCGCCAGAACCGCCACGCAGATCTGCACCGAGCTCCGCGCCGCGAAGGATGCGGCGGCGGAATTGTTATGCACCCGCCAGACCAGCTGGCCGAGGGTGAAACCCGCGAGGCAGCGGATGACCGTGAAGGGCGCGGCGAACAGGTCGAGCAGGCCCTGGGCGATGCTGGAACCGATATAGTGACGGGAGGCCGCAAGTGTCAGGATGAGGATCGACAGGATCGCCCCAAGGCCGAGAAGTGCTGCCGTCATCCGGCTCGACTTCAGGCACAAAAGGCCGATCACCGGAAACAGCAGGTAAGCGATCACTTCCGCGCTGACCGACCAGGCGGGCGGATCGATGCTCGGCCAGTTGCCGAGCGCCTGCAGCATCAGCACGTTCGAGACGAACACGTCCGGCCCGATATCGAGCTGGAAAGTCTTGACGAAGGCGAGCACGATGAACGCGAGTGTCACGGCGAGATAGAGCGGATAGATGCGGGCGATGCGGTGCCACAGGAAATCACCGAACCGGAAGGCACCCGACAGGAACGACGGCCCGTAGACGTGCGCCATGACGAAGCCGCTGAGGATGAAGAACAGATCGACCGACAGATAGCCGTGATTGAGGAAGGTCGAAAACGCGCCGTCCGAGGGGATGCGGTCGAGCTCGAAATGATAGACCATCACGAACAGGGCAGCCGCCCCGCGAACACCCGTCATCGATCTGATTTCGCCAACCGCCATCGCAGCACTCCCAGGGACCTGGAAACCAGGCTATGGGCGCAAGCTTACAAGGGCTGGAACACGGCACAATCCGCCCATCGGGCTAGGCGCCTACGTCTTAGGACTGCGCCTGCCGGGACAAACAGAGGGTTCAGCGGCCGCGATTGCGCTGGTAGCGAGCCCGCAGCCAGAAAATCGCGAAGAAGCCGAGCAGCAGCGCCGAGCCGATGACGACGGCGAGCACCGGCGAAAACCGGGCGATCCACATCACGATCGTCGGCAGGAAATAGATCACCAGCCCGATCCCGACGAGGATCACCGCGGCAGCGGTCGCCTGCGATTTCGCCTCGGGCGTCATGCGCCTGCTCCCTTGGCCGCGGCTTCTCCGGCGAGCGCGCCGCGGATGTCCTCCAGCCGCCGTTTCTGGGTGCCGTCCGCCTCGAAATTGTCGGGCGACAGCCAGGCTTCGAACGCGGCCTTCAGGAGCGGCCATTCCGTGTCGATCATCGAGAACCAGGCGGTATCGCGATTGGCGCCCTTGGAAATGATATGCTGGCGGAAGACGCCTTCGAAGGTGAAGCCGTAGCGGCGGGCGGTCGTTTTGCTCGGCTCGTTCTCGTTGTGGCATTTCCACTCGTAGCGGCGATAGTCGAGCCCCTCGAAGACGTGTTTCGCCATCAGGTAATGCACTTCGGTCGAGAGCGGCGAACGCTTCATGGAGGCGCCATGCGCGACCGAGCCCACCTCGATGACGCCATTCTTGGGGTCGGGCCGCATATAGCTCGCCATGCCGACCACTTTCCCCGTGGCATTGTCGCGCGAGACGAGGGTCACGAAATTGGAATTGACGCGGGCGTTTTCCAGCCAGTCGCCAAAGGCGTTCACATCGGCGAAATCGTCGTTGGGGAAATATTTGAGAAGCGGATTGATGCCCTCGGCGCCGCCGAGCCCGTCCCACAGCGCCTGGAGATGGATCTCCCTGTCATAGGGTTCGAGCGTCACGAAACGGCCCTTGAGGGTGACGGGAGCCGGGGCGGCAACTTTGTAGTTCTTCAGATCGCGCATATCAGCCTCTTGCATCGCGTCTGAGGCTTAGGCCAGCGGCGGGGGAAAGGCAACCGGGCGGGCGGCCAGGGCTGGCATCTTCACTTTGATATGGACACGACCCCTGCTGTCTGCTTCCCTTCAAGGATAGATCACGGGAGTTGTCCAATGGCGGTCTGTACCTCATGCAATCGGGAATTCGGTTTCGGGGATCTGCGAGGCGGTGTCTGCCGGGACTGCCGTGCGAAGGCCGAGGCCGCAAGCATGGCATCCGCCTACCGGAAGATCGAGCAAGGTATCGTCTCGCCCGAAGATCTCAATGACCCGGCGCTTGCGAGGATCATCATCACCACCGGGAGCGACATTCCGGGCCGACAGATTGACAGCATCGTTGGAATCGTCGGAGCCGAGACGGCGTTGGGGCTGAGCATCTTCAAGGATATCGCCAACAATTTCCGCGATTTCTTCGGCGGCCGCAGCAAGACCGTGCAGTCCGCTGTCCGCGACGCCCGGACGGTCTGCATGATCGAGCTTCGCCGCGAGGCGATCCGCTTGAATGCCGACGCGATCATCGCCATCAAGATCGATTTCAGCGAATTGTCGACCGGCGGGGCCGGCGGCATCCTGTTCGTCGCGGCGACCGGCACCGCCGTCAAACTCACCGGCTGACCATGATCTCGCTGACGATAACGCCTTCCCAAGCCCGCCGGAGCGGGATTGGGATCGGAAAAACAGCGAATTGACAGACGATGGCGCGGCTTCGCCTTACGCCTTCACCTTCGCCGCCGATACCGTCGCATCGATATGGTCGATCAGCGCGTCGTTCAATCCAAGCCGGCCGGCCAAGAGGTCGAGATAACCGCGTTCGGCGCGGGTATCCGGGTCGATGGTAAGGCGCGAAGCGGCGTAGATCTCGACCCTCTGCTCCTCGGTACGGGCAGCCGCGACCAGATCGTCGATATCGACCGGATTGGCGAGCTCGTTCTCGATGAAGGCTTCCGCCTCCGCGCCGAGGTCGACCGCATGCACCTTGTCCATGATGTTGGCGCGCTCGCCGGCATCGATATGCCCGTCTGCCTTGGCGGCAGCGATCATCGCCCGCACCAGCGTCAGCGCGAAATCGTTGGTGAGGGCGGAAGACTGCGGATGGAAAGGCGAATCGGCCGGCGGCGTCAGAAGCGGCTTGTCCGCCTGGGGTGCCGGCTGCGGCGCCGTCTGCGGCGACTGGCCGGACTGATAGTTCTTGTAAGCCAGATAACCGAGGCCGGCGATCGCCGCGATGCCGCCGACGGCTGCGACATTGCCGGCGATGTTGCGCCCGGTCTTGGTGCCGAGCACGGCTGCGAGGATCGCGCCTGTTGCGAGCGGGTTGTTCTTGGCAAGCTGGGTCGCCTGCCCTGCCCGGTCTCTCACGCTTCCCCCCGACATGCCGGGGATCTGGGACCCCAGAAATTGGTCGAGAAGCTTCTTCGCGTCGAACATCGCACATCTCCCTGTTGTGTTTCCGGGGAGAGATAGGCATTCGACTATGGAATTACAAAGGCGGGTTGCGGCGCTCCGATGTCGCGGCGAAACAAGGGATCGGAGCGGTTCACTGCCGGTTTTGGGGCAGGCCGTCGCCGATGTCGTAATAATCGCCTTTGTCGGCGACGAAGATATGCTTGTTCAAACGGGTCTCCGTCGGGCCGTCGAAAGCGCCCATGGCAACGGCGATCCAGTCCTTGTGCGGCGGATCCCAGAAAAGGGAGGAGCCGCAGGTGGCGCAAAATCCGCGCCGGACCTTCTCGGACGACTGAAACCAGGTGATGTTCCCGGCCCCCTCTATCGTCAGCCGATCCCGCGCCACATCCGTCGATGCGAAATAGTGGCCGGAATGTTTCCGGCATTTCGAACAGTGACAGGCATCCGGCGCGGACAGTTCACCCTCGATCTCGAAGGTGACCGCGCCGCAGAGACATGATCCCTTGTGCATGCAACCCCTCCCGGCCACACCGCAAAGCCCGGAAACGAGGTCCGGCTATGCCTTCAGCGCCGCCGCTTCCGACGCGAGCTTGGTGATGCCGGCCCAGTCGCCTGCCGAAACGAGGTCCTTCGGCGCCACCCAGGAACCGCCGACACAGATGACGTTCGGCAGCGACAGGTAGTCGTTGGCGTTCTTCAGCGAAATGCCGCCGGTCGGGCAGAACAGCGTGCCGGCGAGCGGCGAGGACAAGGCCTTCAGGTAGGCTGCGCCGCCGGCCTGCTCGGCGGGGAAGAATTTCAGCACTTCGTAGCCGGCTTCGCGCAGCGTCATCACTTCGCTCGCGGTCGCAGCACCCGGCAGCAGCGGCACCGGAGAATCCTTGGCGGCGGAAAGCACGCCGGGGGTCACGCCGGGCGAAACGATGAAGGTCGAGCCTGCCTTGACCGCCGCTTCGTAGTCGCGCGCGTTCAGAATCGTGCCGGCGCCGACATTGGCGCCTTCGACTTCGGCGGCCACCGCCTTCACCGCATCGAGCGCGGCCGGCGTGCGCATGGTGATCTCGATCGCCTTCAGGCCGCCGGCGACCAGCGCGCGCGCCAGACCCACCGCCGACTTGGCATCGTCGACGATCAGCACCGGCACCACCGGCTGCAGTTTCAGGATGGAAAGCAGCTTTTCGGTCTTGCCGGTCATGATGCGGTCTCCGCTAAAACGATTGAAACGTTGAGGTCGAGATACCCTTCAAGGCCGTCATTGTCGAGAAAAAACAGGGCTCCACCATTGAACGGGTTTGCGGCACGCGGAGTTTGCACTAGGGTTGCAATAGTGTGTAAAACTTCCCCGGATGGCGGGCGTGGCATGGCCAAGGAAATCGAACGCAAATTTCTGGTGAAGAGCGACGGTTGGCGTTCCGAGGTTTCGTCATCCTCGGCATTCCTCCAGGCCTATATCGCATACGGCGACGACCGCTCGGTGCGGGTGCGGATCATGGACGGCAAGCGCGCCAAGCTCACCATCAAGATCGGCCGGGAGCTGAGTGTCCGCGACGAATTCGAATACGAAATTCCGCTTGCCGATGCCGAAGAGATGGCCGTCGCTGCCGTCGGCGTGGTGCTCGAAAAGACCCGCCACGAGATCCGGCACCAGGGCTATACCTGGGAAGTGGATGTCTATGGCGGAACCTACAAGGGGCTCGTGGTCGCCGAGGTGGAGATCGAAGACGAAGGCGCACTGCCCGACATTCCCGACTGGATCGGCGAGGAGATCACCGGCGACCGGCGGTATTCCAACACTGTTATGGCGACCGAGGACTTGAGCGGAGAAATTCTGTAATGGCCTACCGTCTGCGGCCCGCCAAACCCTTTACCGCCGAGTTCCGTTCGGTTGCGGAAAGCCAGCTTTCCCACGCGATCCGGCTGCTCGAAGACCAGCCGGAAGGCCCCCACGAAGCGGTGCACGACGCGCGAAAACGTTTCAAGCGGGTGCGCGCGCTCTACCGGTTGGTGCAGCCGGACGCAAAGGCCTTCCGCCGGCAGGAAAACACCCGCATCCGCGACATGGCCCAGACGCTTTCGGCCGTGCGCGATGCGACCGCGCTGGTCGAGACGGTCGATTATCTCGCCACCCAGGCCGGTTCGGCGGAGGAAATGGCCGCGCTCGCCTTTGCCTCGAGGACCTTGATCGAGCGGCGCGACCGGATCGCCTCGGAGGAACACGACCTGCCGGCCAAGATGGCGGCCGCCGTGGCGACCTGCCGGGAGGCGATCAAGGCGCTCGACCATCTCGACCTCGACGACGATCCGGAAAAGACGGCAAAACGGCTGGCGAAAGCCTGGAAGAACCAGCGACAGAAGGCGCTGGGCGCCCTTGCCGGCTGCGAGGAACACGCGGACGGCGAGGTCTATCACGAGCTGCGCAAATGCGGCCAGACCTACTGGATGCATCTTTCGCTGCTGGGCGGGATCTGGCCCTCCGCCATGCTCGCCAAGCAGCAACAGGCAAAGGCGCTGGTGGACCTGCTCGGCCACGAACACGACCTTTCGGTGCTGACCGGGCTCGTCAACGAAAGCCCGGAACTGTTCGGCGACAGCGACACGCTGGCTCTGGTGCTCGGTTCCATCATCACCCGCCAGCAGGCGCTCAGGCACGAAGCGCTGGAAGCCGCCCACGAGGTGTTTGCCGACAGCGCGGAGACGGAGAGCGGGCTGATCGCCGTGCTCTGGGAAAAGGCCGCGACTGCGCCGCGCAAGGAGCGCCGTGCGGCAAAGCTGCACAGGGTGCATGAGGCCGCCGAGTAAAGAAACCGCGTTGCGCGGCGTGTCCTGACGCTGTATTTCAGCGCCATGACCGAAAACATCATTCCCACCCGTCCGGAGGCCCGCCCGGAAGCGACGGGCGCCTGGCTCGTCGCCGCGCTCTATCATTTCGCGCGTTTCGACCGCTATGAGAGCTTCCGTGAGCCGCTGCAGGCCTTCTGCGACGAAAACGGCATCAAGGGCACTCTGCTGATCGCCCGCGAGGGCATCAACGGCACCGTTGCCGGCACCGACGCGGCGATATCGGGTCTCCTCGCCTACCTGCGCGCCCAGCCGGAATTCACCGGCCTGGAGCACAAGGAAAGCCGCGCGTCGAAGATGCCCTTCCTGCGCATGAAAGTGCGGCCGAAGAAGGAAATCGTCACCATGGGTGTCGAGGATATCGACCCCAACCGCATCGTCGGGACCTATGTCGATCCGAAGGACTGGAACGCGCTGATCTCCGATCCGGAAACGATCGTCATCGATACCCGCAACGACTACGAGACGGCGATCGGCATCTTCAAGGGCGCCGTCGATCCACAGACCAAGACGTTTCGCGAGTTTCCGGACTGGGTGAAGAACAATCCCGGCCTGCATAACAAGCCGAAGATCGCCATGTACTGCACCGGCGGCATCCGCTGCGAGAAGGCGACGGCCTTCATGAAGGAACAGGGGTTCGACGAGGTCTTCCACCTGAAGGGCGGTATCCTGAAATATCTTGAGGAGGTGCCGCAGGAGGAAAGCCTCTGGGAAGGCGCCTGCTTCGTCTTCGACGAACGCGTCTCCGTCGAGCACGGTTTGAGGGAGGGCAACCACAAGCTCTGCCATGCCTGCCGCAGCCCAATCACCGCGGAAGAGGTGACCTCGCCCTATTACGAGGAAGGCGTCTCCTGCTCCACCTGCTACCCGACCCGCACCGAGGAAGACCGCGATCGCTACCGCCAGCGGCAGTTCCAGATCGCGCTCGCCAGGAAGCGCGGCGTCAAGCATATCGGCGGGTAAGCCTGCCCGCGCCGGTCCGGCCGGCGCGGGCGGAGGACCGCCGGCTCAAGCCGCCTGCGGTATCCGCGCGATCACCTTGATCTCGAAATCGAAACCGGCGAGCCAGTTGACGCCGACCGCCGTCCAGGTCGGATAGGGCGCTTCGCCGATCACCTTTTCCCGCACGGCCATCATGGTCTCGAATTGGGACTGCGGATCGGTATGGAAACTCGTGACGTCGATGACGTCACGGAACGTGCAGCCGGCTGCTTTCAGCACCGCATCCAGATTGTCGAACGCAAGCTGAACCTGCTTTTCGAAATCGGGCTCCGGCGACCCATCCTGCCGGCTGCCGACCTGGCCGGAAACGAACAGAAGGTCTCCCGAACGGATGGCTGCCGAATAGCGGTGCTGTTCGTAGAGCGCGTGCCGGCCGGCCGGGAAGATCGCTTCGCGTGAGCTCATTGCTTCATTCCTTTTTGAAAGGCCGGTTTCCGCAGCATCCTGACGCTATCGGGATGGCTTCGGCTCTGGGGTATCCGGCCTTGGTTTCGTCATACGGGTGCATTGACATACGCCTCGTATGCGTCCATATGCCGATATACGTTGCGTATGTCAACTAACATACGCGACGTATGCATAATGAAGAAGCATGGTATGAAGCCTGTCGGCGGGAGACGGTTTGGCGTGTGCCACGGACAGATTGGGCCGACGGTTCTCCGGTGAATAATCGCCAGCGGCGCTCCGCCGTCAGTCTTTCTTCTCGCAACAGAAATCCCCTGTTCTACCGGCAGGGTGGATCCTCGGGTCAAGCCCGAGGATGACGGGATGTGCGGGACCGCTGGCGACAATCGCCCAGCCCCTCGATCTAGCGTAATTTGGTGAGGCGTCTTTTAGAGCCCAGGGCACCACCTCTCGGTCGTCATCCTCGAGCGCGACCCGAGGATCCAGAGCTCAGAACGCCATGCCCGCGTGAAGCGTCCGACGTTACGCCGCCCCGCTCAAGCCCCCCGGCAGGCGGTTGCCGCGATAGATCGCGTCGATCTTTTCCGATGACATCGGCTTGCCGAACAGGTAGCCCTGCAGCTCGTCGCAGCCGGTGAGCCGCAATTGCAGGGCCTGCGCCTCGGTCTCGACGCCTTCGGCGGTGACCGGAATTTCCAGCGAGCGGGCCAGCGCCACCGTCGCCTGCAAGAGATCGACGGCACGGCCGCCCTCCTCCAGCGCATGCACCAGCGACTTGTCGATCTTCATCCGGTCGAAGCCGAACTGGCGCAGATATCCGACGCTCGAAAAACCGGCGCCGAAATCGTCGAGAGCGATCTTCACCCCGAGCTGTTTCAGCTTGGCGAGTGCGGCGCGGGCGCGGTCCGGGCTCTGGATGAAATAACCCTCGGTCATTTCGAGCGTGATGCGGGAAGGATCGGCACCAGTCTTGCGGAACACCGAGGCGACATGAACGGCAAATGCCGGGTCGCGAAACTGGCCGGGCGAAATGTTGACCGCGAGCTTGAGCTCCGGCCACAGCGCCAGCGTTTCGCAGGCGCGGTGCAGCACGAACAGGCCGAGCTGGTCGATGAGCCCGGTCGATTCGGCGATCGGGATGAACACGTCCGGAGACACCGGGCCGTAACCGGTGCGGTTCCAGCGCGCCAGCGCCTCGACGCCGATGATCCGCCAGGTCCTTGCATCCACCACCGGCTGATAGACGACACTCAGTTCGCGGCGCTCGATGGCGATCCTGAGGTCGATTTCCAGCATGTTGCGCTCTTCGCGCTGTGCATCCATTTCCGGCCGGTAATATTCGGTCCGGCCACGGCCGGTTTCCTTGGCATGATACATGGCCATGTCGGAACGCCGCACCAGTTCCTCGCCGGAGACCTTGCCGCGCGGAGAGAGCGCGACGCCGATGCAGGTACCGATCGTCGCCACCCTTTCGCCGATCACGAAGGGCTCGTCGAAGAAACCGAGAATGCGGTCGCTCAGCATATCGACGACGCGCGCGATATCGGTGGTCGCCAGCGCGATGGCGAACTCGTCGCCGCCGACGCGCGCAAGCACCGCCGTATCCCCGACCAGCGTCTTGAGGCCGGCCGCCACGCCGCGGATCAGCTTGTCGCCGGTACCATGGCCATAGGCGTCGTTGACTTCCTTGAAGCCATCGAGATCGAGATAAAGCAGCGCCACGTCATTGTTGTTACGGCGGCTCTGCGCCACCAGCGCATCGAGCGCGGCGAAGAAGCCGGCGCGGTTGAGCAGTCCGCTCAGCCGGTCGCTCATGGCCAGATGCCGCGCCGCCGCCTCGTCCGCCGTCAGGCGATTGAGCGTGTTGCTGCCGCTGACGAAGAGCAGCAGGAAGAACAGCCCGACCATGGCGAGCGCGCAATAGACGAGCGGCCGGACCTGAAGATACCCCATGTCGCCCGGCCTGCGCGAATGCCAGACCAGCCCCTGCAGCACCTTGCCATGGATATTGCGGATCTCCACCCTGTTCGACCCGGGATCCGAACCGCTCGCGAAACGAAGCCCGTCGATGACATAGGTGTCGGAAAGCTTCTGAACCTTGGCCTCGTCGAGATGCCGGGCAAAGACCAGGAAGCGGCGGTTCGTGACCGGTTGGTCGAGGTGTCCCGATTTCTGCCGGATCAGCGCGACGCCGACCGCCGCCACACCCTTTTCGGTCCCCACGAAGCCGGTTGCCTCCGGCAGGTTTTCCGCGCCGGCGGAACTGGCCTTGTCGAACAGCGTCCAGAGCGACGCGTCGAAATAGTCGCGCGGAGCCCAGCTCACCGGCGCACCGTCCTGATAGGCCAAAAGGACGTTCCGGTTCATGTCCATGACGATCGCGACGTCGAAGAGATCGCTGTTGGCGGTCATGTCGCCATAGTTGCTGACGATCCAGGCCTGGTCACCGGCATAAACGAACTGGGCCGCATCGTCCCAGGCGGCATAGTCGTTGAGCGTCGCATGCAGCTGCTCTTCGAAGGTCTGGATGGCGCCGGATGTCGTTTCCCGCGAGCGACCGTCATCGAGGCGGTTGGCGTAGTCAGCGATCCGGTCGATCGCGGTCAGGATGAAGATCGTCACCAGCACCACGACCACTGCGAAGGCAAGCAGCATCGACGTCACGGCGGAGCGACGGCCAAGTGTTGCGGAGCGGCGGAAGCGGGACGGGAGAAGCCGCATCGAAGACCTCGTGAAGTCCTACATCTTTCGCGGGTATTCCTTCAGATAGCGTTAAAGCAAGAGGCCGGCGCTCACACTTGAGCGCCGGCCTCGAAGAATTTTCGAAAGTTCGGTATTACCAGGCCGCGATGACGGCACCCTTGAACTGGGTATTGACGAAATCCTTCACCGGAGCACTGTGATAGGCTTCGATCAGGGTCTTCACCCAGGCTGCATCCTTGTCCTTGGACTTGACGGCGATCACGTTGATGTAAGGGGCCTTTTCGCCTTCCCGGGCGATCGGATCGGTCTTCGGGTTGAGGCCGGCTTCCAATGCGTAGTTGGTGTTGATGACCGAGGCGTCGACGTCGTCGAGCGAGCGCGGCAGCTGCGCGGCGTCGAGTTCGGCGAACTCGATCTTCTTCGGGTTCTCGGTTACGTCGGCCGGGCCGATCTTCAGGCCCTTGGCGGCGTTGACCTTGATCAGGCCCTGGTCGGCGAGGATGAGCAGCGCGCGGCCGCCATTGGTCGGGTCGTTCGGGATGGCGACGCTGGCGCCCTGCTTCAGTTCGGCGAGGCTCTTCACCTTCTTGGAATAGACGCCCATCGGGAAGTTGACGGTCTGCGCGACGCTGACGAGGTCGAACTTGCGATCCTTGACCTGGTTGTCGAGATAGGGCTGGTGCTGGAAGGAATTGGCGTTGAGTTCGCCATCCGCCAGTGCCTGGTTCGGCACCACGTAATCGGAGAATTCGAGGATCTGGATGTTGAGGCCCTTGGTGGCCGCGATTTCCTTGACCTTTTCCATGATCTGGGCATGCGGGCCGGGCGTGACGCCGATCTTGATGTCTTCGGCAAGCGCCGAACCGGCTGCGAAGGCGGCGAGTGCGGTCGCGATGATGAGCTTCTTCATGAGTGTCTCCTTGGGTTTCGTTTTTGGGCACGCCAGTCTTGGGAGGCTGGATTTCCGGGATTGGAGTGTCAGGTCTTGCGGTTGCGCTTGTCGAAGCGACGAGCGAGCGCGTCGCCGGCGCTCTGGATCGCCTGGACGACCACGATCAGCACCACGACGACGGCAAGCATCACATCCGGCATGAAACGCTGGTAGCCGTAACGGATGCCGAGATCGCCCAAGCCCCCGCCGCCGACCGCACCGACCATCGCCGAATAACCGACCAGGCTGACGAGGGTGAGCGTCAGCGCCAGCGTCAGGCCGGGCTTTGCTTCGGCGAGCAGCACCTTGAAGACGATCTGCAGCGGCGTGGCGCCCATGGCGCGGGCGGCCTCGATCAGGCCCTTGTCGACCTCGCGGATCGCCGCCTCGGCAAGCCGGGCGACGAACGGAATGGTGGCGACGGTCAGCGGCACGATCGCCGCATAGGTGCCGATCGAGGTGCCGGTGACGAGGCGCGTGAACGGGATGATCGCCACGACCAGGATGATGAACGGCGTCGAGCGCGCCGCATTGACGATCGCGCCGATGATGCGGTTCGAAACGGGAGCCGGGAAAAGCTCGCCCTTGCCGCTGGTGGCAAGGAACACGCCGATCGGAAGGCCGATCAGCGAACCGATCAGGCCGGCGGCAACCACCATCTGCAGGGTCTGCCACAGCGCCTTCGAGAGCAGGCTGAAAAGCATGTCAGGCGACATAACCGAGCACCTCCGTGGAAAGGCCGGTTGCGGCATAGAAACGCTCGGCCCGCTCGGTGACGGCGGGATCGGCCGGATAGGCGACCACCAGCGAACCATAGGGCTCGCCGGCGATCTCCTCGATCGTGCCGGCGAGGATGTTGACGTCCGCGCCAAGCTCGGTGACCAGCCGGGCGGTGAGCGGCTGGAAGGCCGTCGCGCCGAAGAAGATCAGCCGCACCAGCACGCGGTCGCCGGCAGACGGCTGCGGCTTCAGGTTCGAGCGGATCCAGTCCGGCAGGTTGGTGCCGAGTGCGGCCGACAGAAGCGAGCGGGTCGTCTCATGTTTGGCGCCGGTGAAGACGTCGAAGGTGCGGCCAGCCTCGACGATTCTGCCGCGGTCGATCACCGCCACATCCGAGGCAATGGTCTTCACCACCTCCATCTCGTGGGTGATCAAAAGCACGGTGAGGCCAAGTTCGGCATTGATGCGCTTCAGGAGCGCCAGGATCGACTGCGTCGTTTCCGGGTCGAGCGCCGAGGTCGCTTCGTCGGAAAGCAGCAATTTCGGCGAGGTGGCGAGCGCCCGGGCGATACCGATGCGCTGCTTCTGGCCGCCGGAAAGCTCCGCCGGATAGCGGTCCGACTTGTCGCCGAGGCCGACCAGGTCGAGAAGCGGCGCCACTTTGGCCCTGATTGCCGCGCGGTCGAGGCCGGCGATCTCCAGCGGCAGCGCGACATTGTCGAAGGCGGTGCGCGAGGAGAGAAGATTGAAATGCTGGAAGATCATACCGATCTCGCGACGCAGATCCCGAAGCCCCGTCTCGGAAAGTCCGCCGACCTCTACGCCATCAACGACGACGCGGCCGGAAGTCGCTTTCTCCAGCCCGTTGACGAGCCGGATCAGCGTCGACTTGCCGGCGCCCGAACGGCCAATGATGCCGGTGATGGCGCCGCGCGCAACGGACAGGTCGACGCCGTCAAGCGCGGTGAACTGGTTTTCACCGTCGCTGCCGAAACGTTTGGTGACCGCTTCGAAGGTCACCATCGGCGCCGGTGCGCAAACGGGCTTTGGAACGGTGTCGGCGGGCGCGGCAAAACCGCCTGCCGGCACGGGACTCACGGTCTGGATTGTCGGTCTCATCTTGAAGCTCTTTTCGGCTGCGCGAATGGCGCGCGCCCGGTCGTGGAAAATGGATTGCTGTTTCAGCAACACATTCGACGCATTGCCCGTCGATCTACCATTCTCCAGAACCTTCTTTCAACCATCGAGTTGCATGTGAGCTATGCAATTGCCGATAGCCTTATTGCACTGCAGCACGGCCGAAGCCGAGCAATAAAATTTCCGACTTGAGGAAAAGAGAGAAAAATCCCACTCCGGGAAAGATCACGCCGCCGCCGGCAGTTCAGGCGGCAGGAACTGCTCGAAGGCGGGGCGCCCGAACACGTAACCCTGGATGAGGGAGACGCCCAGATCCCGCAGGGCGGCGAGCTCGTCGATAGTCTCGATGCCCTCGCAGACAGTTGTGATCGACAGTTCCTCCAGCATGGCGACGGTATGCCTGACGATGATGCGCCTGGCGCGATCAGTATCGATGCCGCGGATGAGATCCATGTCGAGCTTGACGATATCCGGCTGGAACTGGGCCAGCAGGTTTAATCCGGAATGACCGGCGCCGAAATCGTCGATCGCCGTCTTAAAGCCCATGTCTTTGTAAGCGTGGAGGATGTTCAGGAGGTGACGGGCATCCACCTTCTCGTTTTCGGTGAATTCGAAAATGATGCGGTTGAGCGGAAAGCCGATCCGGGAGGCCGTGGCGAGCGTCAGGCGAATGCAGGCGCGCGGCTCGTAGACGGCATTCGGCATGAAATTGATGGAGAGGTTTGCGTCCGACTGCGGCCTCAGCGCCGCAGCCAGTTCGATCGCCTTGGCCCTGCACTGCTGGTCGAAGGCATAACGGTTTTTCTCGGTCACCTTCGACAGCACGCTGCCGGCGCCTTCGCCACCGCTGCCGCGCACCAGCGCCTCATAGGCGAAAGCGGTGCCTGTGTTCAGATCGACGATGGGCTGGAAAGCCATGGAAAAGGGAAGTTCAAAGGCCGCGCCGTCGCGGCAACCCTGGCAGGCGGTAGTCATGGCTTCATCTCCGTCATGGGAGACAACGCATATCAGCAATACCTTAACAATCGTCGAAATTCTGTATCAGGAGCACGTATATAGATGAGCGACGCGGCAATCCCGTACCTCTTCGCAGGACTGGGCATCCGCCGGCAAGCCGGTCACTCTCTCGGCTTTGCCGGCGCGAAATTGCCCTTCGGGAACAGCGAAGCGAGCTCGCGATACCACTTGCCGCTTTTCTTGATCGTCCGTTCCTGGGTTTCGTAGTTCACATGCACGAGGCCGAACCGCATCCGGTAGCCTTCCGCCCATTCGAAATTGTCCATCAGGCTCCAGGCGAAATACCCCTTCATCGGATAGCCGTCCTTGATCAGGTCGGCGACGACGGAAAGGTGTTCGACATAATAATCCAGACGCGGCTGGTCATCCACCTCGCCGGCCACGGGCTCCATGTTGTAGCAGGCGCCGTTTTCGGTGATGTAACAATCCGGCAGCTCGTAGCGGCGGTAGAGATCCTCGACCAGCAGCTTCAGGCCCGGCGCATAGACCTCCCAGCCGATATCCGTCTTGACCTCGCTGGCCGGTTTCGCCTCGACCGTCCAAGGGAAGTCGCCCTTGCGCTCGGCATCGTCATGGACGCGGTCGGGCTTGTAGTAGTTGAGCCCCCACCAGTCGAGCTTCTGGCTGATGACCTTCAGATCACCGTCCTCTACGACCGGCATGCGATCCCCGAGCGCTTCGAGGAATGCCGGAGGATATTCGCCCTTGAACACCGGATCGAAGAAGGCGCCGTTGTGGAACTGATGGGCGCGCTCGGCTGCCGCGAGATCGGCCGGGCTGTCGGATCCGGCGATGATCGATGCGGCATTGATCACCGTGCCGACCGGCACGTCCGGCGACACATGCCGGATCGCCTCGACGCCGAGGCCATGGGCCAGATTGACATGGTGCATGGCATGAAGCGCCGCCTGCATGTTCTTCTCGCCCGGCGCATGGATACCGTAGAGGTGGGAAAGCCAGACGATGCACCAGGGTTCGTTGAAAGTCGCCACCGCATCCAGCCGGTCGCCGAGCCGCGCCATCACCACCTTGGCATACCGCTGGAAGGCATAGGCCGTTGACCGCGCCGTCCAGCCGCCCTCGCCCATCAGCGAAAGCGGCAGGTCCCAGTGATAGAGCGTCGCATAGGTCTTGATGCCGCGCGCCTTGCAACCGTCGATCAGCCGGTCGTAGAAATCCAGCCCCTTCTCGTTGATGCGTCCGGTGCCGTCCGGAATGATCCGCGGCCAGGCGATCGAGAACCGATAGGCCCCGACGCCCATTTCCTGCATCAGATCGAGATCGGCTTCCCAGCGGTTATAATGATCGCAGGCGACATCGCCGTTATGACGCTCAAAGACCCGTCCCGGCATGTTGGAAAACGCATCCCAGATCGACGGCTTGCGACCATCCGCCTTGGTCGAACCTTCGATCTGGTAGGAGGCCGTCGCGACACCCCAGAGAAAATCGCCGGGGAAACGGGACGCGAATTTCTGGGGATCGGGCGTTTTGGGACTGCGGGTCTGGGAATTGCTCATCTTGGGATCGGTCATGGGGATGCCGCCATATCTGGTTGCGCGAGGTCAGCCGGACCATCTTTCGCGGCGATTTAACCAAGCCAAACCCGGTTGTACAGGTTTATGTGGAGATTCCTGAAACGTTGCAGAGGACACAACCGCTTTAACAAAGGCACATTGGCGCCGACTGAACCGGCGCCAGTTTTCATGAAGCCCTAAACCTTAACCCAAGCCCCGTTCTTCTTCGAAGACGCGACACACGCCTCGACGAACGCAACCCCCTTAACGCCGTCGTCCACGGTCGGGTAGATCACCGCCTTGTCGATCGCGACGCCTTTCTTGGCGGCGTTGATGGCGCGGGCGGCTTCCGTGTAGATGGTCGCGAACGCTTCGAGATAACCTTCCGGATGGCCGGAAGGGATGCGGCTGACGCGGGCGGCGGACGGGCCGGAACCGGCGCCGTTGCGGGTGATCAGCCGTTTCGGCTCGCCGAATGGCGTGAACCACAGATAGTTCGGATCCGCCTGCACCCATTCGATGCCGCCCTTGGTGCCATAGACGCGGATCTTGAGCCCGTTCTCGTGGCCCGGCGCCACCTGGCTGCACCAGAGCATGCCCTTGGCGCCGCCTTCGTAGCGCAGCATCACATGCGCATTGTCGTCGAGCCGGCGGCCTTCGACGAAACTGTCGAGATCGGCAGCGAGACTTTCGAGCGTCAGCCCGGTGATGAAGGCGGCGAGGTTATAGGCATGCGTGCCGATATCGCCGGTCGAACCGCCGGCACCCGACTGGGCCGGATCGGTGCGCCAGACGGCCTGCTTGGCGCCGGTCTGCTCGACGGCCTCGGTCAGCCAGTCCTGCGGATATTCGACCTGCACGACGCGGATCTTTCCGAGATCGCCATTGGCCACCATTTCGCGGGCCTGCCGCACCATCGGATAGCCGGTGTAATTGTGGGTGAGGATGAACAGCGCGCCGCTCTCGTCGGCCGCCTTCTTCATCTTCCTGGCATCCGCGAGGTTGGAGGTGAGCGGCTTGTCGCAGATCACATGGATGCCGCGCTTCAGGAATTCCTTCGCCGCTTCGTAGTGCACGTGGTTCGGCGTCACGATCGAGACCGCCTCGATCCCGTCTTTCAGCCGCGCTTCGCGGATCGCCATCTCCTTGTAGGACCCGTAGGTGCGGGACGGATCGAGCCCGAGATCGCGGCCCGACGCGATCGCCTTTTCTGGCGACGACGACAGCGCGCCGGCGACGAGCTCGAACTGGTCGTCCAACCTGGCCGCCATGCGATGCACCGCCCCGATGAACGCCCCCGCACCGCCGCCGACCATGCCGAGCCGGATGCGCGGCTCCCGCGCCTGTTCGTCCTTGCCTTCAATTGCCATGATGTTTCTCCTGGAAAGATTTGAATATATGGAGAGGCCAAGAGGCCTCAGGTGTTTGTTGCAGCCTTGCGCGGCCGCCCGCCCTTGGCGCCATTGGCGCGGCTTGCCGCGATCTTTGCCGGCGACTTCGATTGCCCGCCGCGACGTTGTGCTTCCATGAAGGTCCGGCTGCCGAAGATGCCGCTCATCAGGCCTGAAATCGAATAATCGACATCCAGGCTTTCCCAGTGCAGGCCGGTTTCCCCGAGCAGTTCGACCTCGGACAGTTGTTCGTCCGTCGCCTCAGCCAAGCCTTCGAGAGAACGGGCCGGGACCATGAACGCCGCCCCGTTGGCGAATTCCACGACGATGCGGCCGGAGGAAGGGTCGAAATGAACCGAGACCGGTAGGGGCCTTCGCGCCCGCTCCGTATTCCACCGTAATTTTGCCTGGGCGAGTTCGGCATCCGTGATCTCAACCATGGTACTTTCTCCAAGTCTCCCGGAATAACTGCCTGTTGGCCTCGATAAGCTCGGCGGCTCGGCGGACGTCCCGGTCAGACATCCCACCCTGCGTCAGGATCTTTAGTGTCTCGATATCAATGCGCGCTTCGCCGTCGCCGTAGACATGCACGTGGGGAGGCTCGTGATCCGCCGTATAGATAACGAACCGCAGGCCATGTTGCCGCAGGACGGTGACCATGCATCAATAACCCAACTTGTTAGGTATCTCAAGCTCATCTCCGTGTGGGACGCCCCTCATCCGCCCTGCCGGGCACCTTCTCCCCGCTCTGACGGGGAGAAGGACGGGTGCCGCGACGTTTCCGTCCCTCTCCAGCGTTGCACGTGGCAAGTCCCCTCTCCCCGCCTGCGGGGAGAGGGTGAGGGTGAGGGGCGGCATCCGCGCAGCCGACGCCGGGCCTAGAGCCCCAGCATCCGCCGGTTCGCCGCCTCGTCCGTGCCGCCCGACGCAAAGTCGTCGAACGCCTTCTCGGTGACGTTGATGATGTGGGCCTTGACGAATTCGGCTCCCTCGCGGGCTCCGTCCTCTGAGTTCTTCAGCGCGCATTCCCATTCGACCACGGCCCAGCCGTCGAAATCGTTGGCGGCCATCTTCGAGAAGATCGAGCCGAAATCGACCTGGCCGTCGCCGGGCGAGCGGAAGCGGCCGGCGCGGCCGACCCAGCCCTGATAACCGCCATAGACGCCCTGCCGGCCGGTCGGGTTGAATTCCGCGTCCTTGACGTGGAACATCTTGATCCGGTCCTTGTAGATGTCGATGTGGTCGAGATAGTCGAGGCATTGCAGCACATAGTGCGACGGGTCGTAGAGCATGTTGGCGCGCGGATGGTTCTTCACCCGCTCCAGGAACATCTCGAAGGTGACGCCGTCATGCAGGTCTTCGCCGGGATGGATCTCGTAGGCGACATCGACGCCGCAGTCTTCCGCGTGGTTGAGGATCGGCGTCCAACGCTTGGCGAGCTCGTCGAAGGCGGTCTCGACGAGACCGGCCGGGCGCTGCGGCCAGGGATAGATGAACGGCCAGGCCAGCGCGCCCGAAAAGGTCGCATGCGCCTTGATCCCGAGATATTTCGAGGCGGTGAGCGCCATCTTGACCTGCTCGACCGCCCAGGCCTGGCGTGCCTTCGGATTGCCGCGCACTTCGGGAGCGGCAAAGCCGTCGAAAGCTTCGTCATAAGCGGGGTGCACGGCAACCAGCTGGCCCTGCAGATGGGTCGAAAGCTCGGTCACCTCGACGCCGTTCGCCCGCGCCACGCCTGCGAATTCGTCGCAATAATCCTTGGAGGCGGCCGCCTTTTTCAGGTCGATGAGCTGGCCCGCCCAGGTCGGCACCTGCACGCCGACATAACCCTTGTCGGCAGCCCATTTGGTGATCCCGTCCCAGGTGTTGAACGGCGCCGCGTCGCCCGCGAACTGGCCGAGAAAGATGGCGGGGCCCTTGATCGTCTTCATGATGTTTCCTCTTCGGCTACATGCAGTTGGTCTGGAACAACCCTCATTCCTGTGCTTGTCACAGGAACCCAGCCAAGATGCGTCGGCGCCTTGGGAAGGCTCTTTCGCGCCCAAGGACTTGGGCGCACTGGATTCCCGCGACAAGCACAGGATGAGGTGACCGGGGATAGCGGCGCCCACACAAGCGGGCGCCGCCGATCTTCGTCAGGACGCCGTTATCAGAACGGAGAATCCGGGAAGTAGAAGTTCTTGGCGTTGTCCTTCGTCACCAGCGTGGCGTCAAGGATGTAGGTGCCGCTGACCGGAACCTTGTCGTAGAAATTGCCGGCGGTGAGTTCCATGGCGGTCGCCACCATTGCCGGCGGATAGAGAACATCGACCGGGATCATCTTGTCGCCGTCCATGACCTTCTTGACCATGTCCTTGGAGCCCGCGCCACCGACGACATACTTGATGTCGGTGCGCTTGGCCTGGGCGATGGCTTCGAGAACGCCGACGGCCATGTCGTCGTCCTGGCACCAGACCACGTCGATCTTCGGGTATTTGGTCAGGTAGTCCTGCATGACCTTGAACGCGTCGTCGCGGCTCCAGTTGCCGAACTGGCGATCGAGGACCTTCACCTTGGAGCCGGCAATGCCCTTGTCGAAGCCGTCCTGGCGCTGCTGGTCGATCGGGATCGGCAGGCCGCGGATGACGACGACCTGCGCGTCCGGCGTCGTCTTCTTGATGTACTCACCGGCGACCTGGCCGAGCGCCGGGTTGTTGCCGGCGACATAGAGGTCGCGGATGGTGCTGTCGTTGACCGAAGGCGCGCGGTCGACGAGCGCCACGAACGTGCCCTTGTCCTTGACCTGCTGGATGGCGTTGACGAGCGGATCCGGGTCGGATGGCAGGATGACCAGCGCATCGAGGCCCTGGACCGCAAGGTCCTGCACGGCATTGGCCTGGCTTGCGGCATCCGGCGAGGTCTTGACGATGACGTTGAGGCCCGGATGTTCCTTCATCAGGAGCTTGGCGACGCGTTCGGCATGGAATACGACGCCGGCGGTCCAGCCATGGTCGGCAGCCGGAATGGACACGCCGATCGTCACCTTCTTGTCCTGAGCGAAGGCTGTGCCGGCGAGAAGCGCCAGCGACGCCACGGCCAGTCCCAAAATTTGTCTGCGCATTGTTTCTCTCTCCCACAATATCAGGGTCCTTTATTTGAAGACCGGACGCGACCCATCAGCCCGGTCAATCTCTTCATTTCCGCATCAGCGACCTTTGAACCAGCATGGCGATGATGATGATCGCGCCCTGGATGGCGCCGATCAGGTATTCGCTGACGAAGTTGGACAACAGCATGATGTTGCCGACGATTTCCAGAATGAAGGCGCCGCAGATCGTGCCCCAGATACGGCCGACCCCTCCCCGGAGCGCCGTGCCGCCGACGACCACGGCGGTGATCGCCTGCAACTCCCAGAAGCTGCCGGTCGTCGCCGATGTCGAGCCGAGGCGCGGCACGTAGAGCAGCACTGCAACGGCGACGCACAGCCCCTGGATGACATAGGTGACGGTGCGCACCCGGTTGATCGAAATGCCGGAATAACGCGCCACGTCCTCGTTGGAGCCGACCGCCGTCACATGCCGGCCGTAACGGGTGCGGTAGAGCACGAAGGCGGCGATCGCGGCGGTGACGAAGATGACGATGATCGGCACCGGCACGCCGAAGACAGAGCCGGAATAGAACGGCCGGTAGAGCGTCATGATATCGCGGTCGCGCACCGTGATGGCGCCGCCCTGGGAAAGCCAGGTGGTCAGCCCGCGATAGATGCCCATCGTGCCGAGCGTCGCGATGAAGGGTTCGATCCGGCCGATCGTGGTGACCAGGCCGTTGGCGAGCCCGCAGGCGGCCCCGATCGCGATCGCCAGCGCCATGCCCGCGGCAAGCGCCAGCGACGGGTCGGCGATCGTGCCCGAGTTCAGGAACAGGATCATCAGGCTGGCGACGAAGGCGAGCATCGCGCCGACGGAAAGATCGAGCCCGCCCGAGGTAATCACGTAGGTCGCCCCGAGCGCGATGACGGCAATGAAGGAGCTGCGGGTGACGACGTTCAAAAGGTTGGCGGTCGTCATGAAGTTCGGGTTGGCGAAATAACCGAGCACCAGGAGAAGGGCGAGCGCGATGAACGGCGCCACCGCAGCCATGTCCCAGTCCTTGGAGGTCTTCGGCGCCTTGGCCGTTTCGGTCGCGACATTCGCCATCACGCTGCCTCCCCTTTGGTGACGCCCGTGGCGAGCACGACGATTTCGTTTTCGTTCATGTGGTCCCCCGTCACCTCGCCAACGATCCGGCCGGAGCGCATGACCAGGATGCGGTCGCAGATGCCGATCAGTTCGGGCATTTCCGAGGAGACGACGATGATCGAACGGCCCTCCTCCGCCAGGCTGGCGATGAATTTGTAGATCTGTTCCTTGTTGCCGATATCGATGCCGCGCGTCGGCTCGTCGATGATGACGATCGACGGATCGAGCAGCATCATCTTGGCGAGCAGCAGTTTCTGCTGGTTGCCGCCCGATAGCTGGCCCGCGAGGATATCCTTTCGGCCTGTTCGAATATCGAAATCGCGGATCGCCTTGTCGAGTGCCGCACTTTCCCGCTTGCGGTCGATCTGCAGGGCGCCCGCGAACTTGCCGAGCGAGGCGAGCGTCAGGTTGACGATCAGGTCCTTGGTGAGCAGCAGGCCCTTGCCCTTGCGGTCTTCCGACAGATAGACGATGCCGGCCTTGAGGCTCGCATGCACGTCCCGGAAATTGACCGGTTTACCGAGATGCCGGACCGTGCCGCGGCTCGGCCTAAGGCCGACCATGCCCTCCATCAGCTCCGTGCGACCGGCACCGACAAGGCCGGCAAAACCGAGGATCTCGCCCTTCCTCAGCTGGAACGAGGCGTCCTGTGCATAACCGGGTACGTTGAGATGCTCGACTTCGAGCACGGTTTCGCGCGCTGCGCCCGCATGGCGGTCCGGATAGAGCTTGGCAACGTCGCGGCCGACCATCAGCCGCGCCATGTCGGCCGGCTGGAGTTCGCTGACGTCATGGCTGGCGACGAGCTTTCCGTCGCGCAGCACCGTCACCCGGTCGGCGATCTCCTTTACCTCCGGCAGGCGGTGGGAAATGTAGAGCACGCCGACACCCTTGGCGCGGATCTGCCGGATGACTTTCAGCAGCGCCTCCGTCTCGTGCGGCGTTAGCGACGCGGTCGGCTCGTCGAAGATGACGATGCGGTGCGGCACCAGGAGTACGCGGGCGATCTGCACCAGCTGGCGCTGGGCGATCGACAGGCGGCTGACGATCGTGTTCGGGTCGATATCGCTGCCGAGGCCACGGACCGCCTTTGCGGCACCCTCGTTCATGGCGCGGTCGTCGATGAAGACGCCCTTGTGCAGCTCGCGGCCGAGATAGATATTCTGGGCGACCGTCAGATCCGGCGCGAGCAGGATCTCCTGGTGCACCAGCACGATGCCGCGATGTTCCGCGTCGACCGGGCCGGAAAAGGTGACGGTCTCGCCGTCGATCTTCATCTCGCCGCGGGTCGGCGGCTGGTTGCCGGCAATGATCTTCATCAGCGTCGACTTGCCGGCGCCGTTTTCACCGATGATCGCATGCACCTCGCCGGCGCGGACAGTGAGGTTGATGTCCTTCAGCACCTCGACGACGCCGAATGTCTTGGAAAGGCCGGTCGCTTCGAACAGAGGCACGGCGGGGCTCGCGTCCGCGGAGATCATCGGGCGGCACCCGTGACCATGGGGCCATGCGCAGCCCGACAGCGGACCGTGACGTTACGGACAGCACGCCTGTATATGATCATCTGCTCCCAAGCTCCTCCGACGAGAACGCTAGCCCAGATTCTGAGGTACGTAAAGCAGATTTCCCACGCTTGCACGGGAACGTAGGAGAATGGCCGACGAAAATTCTCCCCTTGGTTGATATGGACTTCCAGTCGCATGCGCAACCTTCGCATTGACTTTATGTAAGCTATTTGCATACATAAAACATGATCAAGTCATTCAGGAGCAAAGCGCTGGCGGATCTTTTTGCAACCGGGAAAACCGGCAAAATTGATGCCAGACTGCATAAGCGCATTCTTGTCCGACTTGACCGTTTGGATGTCGCAGAGAAACCGGAGGATCTCAATCTCCCCGGATTTAACTTCCATGCTCTCAACGGGTTCGACCCGACGCGCTACACAGTACATGTCAACGGGCCGTGGTGCGTGACGTTCGAATTCGATGGAAGGGATGCTGCTCGTGTCGATTTCGAGCAGTACCACTGACAGGTCGGTTGCGACCGAGAAGGAGACTGAACAATGATCGAATATGTCGCGACTCGGGGCGCTGAAAGATGCCCCTCTCATCCTGGCGCATTGCTGGACGAAATTATTCCTGCCACCGGCAAGACGAAAGTGGAGATTGCCGAGCTGCTCGGCATTTCACGCCAGCAGCTCTACGACATCATTCGCGAAAGGAAGCCTGTTTCTCCTTCCGTAGCCGCCCGGCTGGGAAAGATGTTCGGCGATGGCGCCGCCATCTGGCTTCGCATGCAGGCCGCCTACGACGCCTGGCATGCGGAAAGGGAAATTGACACGAGCAATATACCCACCCTCAAGGTCGCTTGAACGCCGAGAGACCGCACTGCCGTGCCCTTCCTGGAAGAGCACGGCAGACATAAGACATTTCAAACGTAACGATTGACGACGTTTTCCAGGTATTCCTGGCGGCCCGACTTCGGTTCCGGGTTGATGTCCTGCTTCTCGACCCAGGAGGCGATGTCGTCGAGCTTGTATTCGCCGCGCAGCATCTTCTGGTATTCGGGGCTGTCCCACTTTTCGTAGCGAGCGTCGAGCGGAGCTTTGAGCGCGCCGTCGTCGATCATCTTCGCCGCGGCCTTGATGCCGCGTGCGCAGCAGTCCATGCCGCCGATATGACCGATCAAGAGGTCCTCCGGATCGAGCGACTGGCGGCGAAGCTTGGCGTCGAAATTGGTGCCGCCGTTCTGGAAGCCGCCGCCGGCGAGCACGTGGTAATAGGCGAGCGCCATTTCCGGCACGTTGTTCGGGAACTGGTCGGTATCCCAGCCGGACTGCATGTCGTTGCGGTTCATGTCGATCGAACCGAAAATGCCGAAGGCGTTGGCCATGGCGATTTCATGTTCGAAGGAATGGCCGGCAAGGATTGCATGGCCCTGCTCGATATTGACCTTCACTTCCTTCTCGAGCCCGTTCTTCTGCAGGAAGGCGTAGACGGTCGAGACGTCGTAGTCGTACTGGTGCTTGGTCGGCTCCTGCGGCTTCGGCTCGATCAGGATCGTGCCTTCAAAGCCGATCTTGTACTTGTATTCGACGACGAGGTTGAGGAAGCGGCCCATCTGGTCGAGCTCGCGCGAGAGATCGGTGTTGAGCAGCGTCTCGTACCCTTCGCGACCGCCCCACAGCACGTAGTTCGCGCCACCGAGGCGCTTGGTGGCGTCGAGGCAGGTCTTGACCGTCGCCGCTGCAAACGCGAAGACGTCCGGATCCGGGTTGGTCGCGGCACCCGACATGTAGCGGCGGTTGGAGAACAGGTTCGCCGTACCCCAGAGAAGCTTCACGCCCGTCTCGGCCTGCTTCTTCTCGAAATAATCGACGATCTCGTTGAGGTTCTTCGTATTCTCGGCAAAGTTATTGCCTTCCGGACGCACGTCGGCGTCGTGGAAGCAGTAGAAAGGTGCGCCGAGCAGCTGGAAGAATTCGAAGGCGACGTCGGCCTTCATCTTGGCGGCTTCCATCGTGTCCGAGAACCAGGGGCGCTGGAAGGTCTGGCCGCCGAAGGGATCGCCGCCCGGCCAGGTGAAGGTATGCCAGTAGGCGACCGCAAAGCGCAGGTGATCCTCCATGCGCTTGCCGGCGACGATCTCGTCGGGATTGTAGAAGCGGAAGGCGAGCGGATTGGTGCTGTCCGGGCCCTCGTATTTGATTTTCTGGATGTCTCCGAAAAAGCCTGTGCTCATGGTCGTTTCCTCATTGTGATGTGTTCGATCTTCTTAAGCGCCCCTCATCCGCCTGCCGGCACCTTCTCCCCGTAAACGGGGCGAAGGGGGCTCGCAGTGAGCTATCCGCCCCCTTGAACGTCGAGCGAGGCATGTCCCCTCTCCCCGCAAGCGGGGAGAGGGTTAGGGTGAGGGGCAAACCTCGATTTCACTGCGCCAGCGACTTGATCGCCGGATAGAGCGCGCGGTAGCGGGCGTATGCGGTCTCATAAGCCTCCGAAAGCCCCGAGACCGGCTCGATCGTCTCTTCCGTCCTCGGCGCCGAGCAGACCGCAACCGGGTCGGCGCCCGTCGCAGCGATCAGGCCAAGCCGGGCGGCGCCGAAGGCCGCGCCGAAATCGCCGTCGGCCGGAATATCGACCGGAACGCCGAGCGAGGTGGCGATCGAGGCCAGCCAGTAGCGCGAGCGCGAGCCGCCGCCGATCGCGGTGACGCGGGAAATCGAGGTGCCGGCGGATTTGAGCGCTTCGAGATTGTCCCTGATGGCGAACGTGACGCCTTCGAGCACCGCCTGGGTCAGCACCGCGCGGCTGCTTTCGTGTTCGAGGCCGATGAAGGCGCCGCGGATGGCCGCGTCGTTATGCGGCGTGCGTTCACCGGAAAGGTAAGGCAGGAAGGTGACCCCGGACGGGACCTTCAGCGTATCGCCGAGTTCCTGGGTGAGTTCGGCCGCGGTCTTCGCCGCAATGTGCGAATACCAGTTGAGCGCGTCGGTCGCCGACAGGATGACGCCCATCTGGTGCCAGGTCTTCGGCAGCGCGTGGCAGAAGGCATGCACGGCGCTTTCCGGTTTCGGCAGATAGGAACCGTTAGCGGCAAACAGCACGCCGGACGTGCCGAGCGACACGAAGGCATTGCCCTCCGCAACCGTGCCCATGCCGCAGGCCGACGCCGCGTTGTCCCCTGCTCCGCCGGCAACGACGACCTCACCGGAAATGCCCCAGGACGAGCAGAGCTCGGAGCGAAGCTTCCCGGCCTGCTCGGTACCCTCGACCAGCGACGGCATCTGGCTCTCGGAAAGACCGGTGGCGGCGAGCAATTCGGGCGACCACTTGCGGGCGCCGGTATCGAGCCAGGACGTGCCGGCCGAATCCGACATTTCGGACATGTGCTCGCCGGTCAGCCAGAGGCGCAGATAATCCTTGGGTAGCAGGACCTTGGCGACCTTCGCGAAGATGTCCGGCTCGTTTTTCGCGACCCAGACGAGTTTCGGCGCGGTGAAGCCCGGAAAGACGATGTTACCGGTGAGCTTGCGAAAGATCGGGTTCGCATCGAGAGCTGCCGCTTCCACGTGGGAACGCGTATCGTTCCACAGAATGCAGGGCCGCAGCACCTTGTCTTCGGCATCGAGCAGCGTCGCTCCATGCATCTGGCCGGAAAGGCCGATGCCCTTCACGGCCTCCAGCTCCTTCGGGAACTTCGCCTTGATGCCGGCGACGGCCTCCTGCGTTGCGCGGATCCAGTGGGCCGGATCCTGCTCCGACCAGCCGGAATGCGGACGCGAGACGTCGAGCGAGCCGCTGGCCGAGCCGATAATCCGCTGATCGCCGTCGATCAGCATGGCCTTCACGCCGGACGTGCCGAGATCGAGACCGAGATACATGGTGCTACTCCCTCTTCTGCCTTCAGGGCAGATTGTCTTTCAGAAAAATGTCGATGCGGATGCGCTCCTGCGCGGCAAGCACCGGCAGCCCGTCGGCCTTGGCCTTCAGCACGCGGATGGCGCTGCGGACCTCGTGCCCCGCATCCTGGTTCAGCACCGCGTCGATGACGCCGTCGGCAAGTGCCGCACGGGTCGAGGCGGTCAGTTCATGGGCGATGACGAGCGGCCGGCTGGGGCCGCGCGCCCTGTGCAGCGCGCGGATGAGGCCGCGGTTGCCGGCGCCCAGACTGTAGATGCCGGCAATGTCGGCGTTCCGGCGCAGCATATCCGCGATCATCGTTTCGGCAAGTGCCGGATCGTCGCGCCCTTCGAGGACCGGCAGGATGTGAACCTTCGGATAGGCCTGGTCGATGACGGCGGAAAACCCTTCCAGCCGCTCGCGATGGTCGCGCACCAGCATGGAGCCGGCCAGCACCGCGACGGTCGCGCCCCCTTCGCCGAGGAAAGGACCGCTCAGGAAACGGCCCATCAGGCTGCCCGCCGTGCGGCCGGCGGCCATATTGTCGATGCCCGCATAATGGTCGCGGGACGAATCCGGCAGGTCGGAGACCAGGGTTACCATCGGGATGCCGGCCTGCCGCAGGCGCTCAGTAACGGCACGGACGTCCCGCGTGTCGATGGCGACGAAGGCGACCCCCGCCGGTTTTTCGACAAGCACGGCTTCAAGCGCCGCGACCAGGGCACGCGCATCGAACGGCGGCACGTCGACGATGCGGATATCGGTGCGCTCGGCGCTGGAACGGGCGACCGCGCCGCGCACTTCCTCATGCAAGCCGATCATGAAAGAGTTGTCGTTGGCCGGCAGGATGAAGACGAAGGAATAGGTCCGGCTCTTGGCAAGATTGGCGGCGGCGAGATCGCGCACGTAGCCAAGCGAGGTGATCGCCTCCTCCACCTTGCCGCGGGTGACTGAACGCACGCCCGGCCGGCCGTTCAGAACCCGATCGACGGTGGCGAGGCTGACGCCTGCAATCTTCGCTATGTCGTGGACGGTGGGCTTCATCAATTCCTCCGCGGACCGTGTTAGCCGAAATTCTGAGGTACGTAAATCAAAATTTGAGGTACGTGTTTCAAGACCGCGAAAACACCAAAAGAAAAAGGCCGCCACTTGCGTGGCGGCCCCTTCTCGGCGGTGGAATGCTAAAATCAGTGCCCGCCGCCGCCGGCACCCGCGGGGCGGGCCGGCTTGGCGATCAGGAAGACGAAGAAGATCAGGCTGCCGAACAGGGCGGTCAGGATGTAGAAGACATCCATGAAGGAAAGCAGCCAGGCCTGCTGGGTGATGATGCCCGAGATCTTCTGAAGCGCGACGGAGCTGCCGTCGAGGCCGAACGAATTGTAGTTGGCGCCGACGCTGTCGAGCCAGTTCATCGCGGCCGGATTGCCGTAATTGACGTGTTCGGAAAGCCGGGCGTAGTGCTCGTCGGAACGCTGCGTCAGCGCCGTGTTGATGACGGCGAGGCCGACCGCGCCGCCCAAATTGCGGGTCAGGTTGAAAAGGCCCGATGCGCCCTGGATGCGTTGCGGCGCAAGCGTGCCGAGCGCGATATTGCTGATCGGCACCATGCACATCATCATCCCGAACCCGCGCAGGATCTGCGGCAGCAGCAGCTCGTAGAAATCCCAGTCGGCAGTGAGCCCGGTCATCAGGTAGGTGCCGACCGCAAACGAGCCGAAACCGACCGCCATCAGGACGCGCAGGTCGACGATGTTCGACAGCCGCCCGACCAGCGGCGCGGAGACGAACATGGCGATGCCCGAGACGAACATGGTCTCGCCGATCATCAGCGAATCGTAGTGACGGATGCGGCCGAGATAGAGCGGATAGAGGTAGGTAAGCCCGTAGAGCCCGACCCCCATGATGAAGGAGAACAGCGAACCGAAGGCGAAATTGGCATTGCCGAAGGCTCTGAGATCGACGACCGGAAACTCGACCTTGAAGGCCCGCCAGAAGAACACGACCGCGCCGATGACGATGAAAACGCTGCCGATGACGATCTTCTCGTCGCTGAACCAGTCCTTGTTGTTGCCCTCTTCCAGCACGTATTCCAGCGAACCGAGGAAAACCGCCATGGAAGCGAGGCCCCACCAGTCGAACTTCTTCATCAGCTGCAGCTGCGGCTTGTCGAAATCGATCATGGTGAAGGTGACGGCCGTCACGATGATGCCCGGGATCACGTTGACCAGGAACAGCCAGTGCCAGGAGAAGGAATTGGACAGGTAACCGCCGACCGTCGGGCCGATGGTCGGCGCCAGCGTCGCGACGAGGCCGATGATCGGAGAGACGATGCTGCGCTTCGACGGCGGGAAGATCGTGAAGGCGGCCGCGAACACCGAGGGGATCATCCCGCCGCCGATAAAGCCCTGCAGGGCGCGGTAGACGATCATCTGCTCGATATTGGTGGCCGTGGCGCACAGGACGCTGGCAAGCGTGAAGCCGGCGGCGCAGATGGCGAAGAGATAACGCGTCGAGATGATGCGCGCCAGCGTTCCCGACAGCGGGATCATGATCACTTCGGCGATCAGATAGGAGGTCTGCACCCAGGCGATCTCGTCCGAGCCGGCGGAAAGGCCGGCCTGGATTTCCGCAAGCGATGCCGAGACGATCTGGATGTCGAGGATCGACATGAACATGCCGAAGACCATCGCGAAGAAGGCGATGAGCTTGCGCCGGTCCATGGGCTGGTCGGCGGGCATTGCGATCGGGTGGGCGCCCGCCGTGGCCGTTGCTCCTGCCATGGCCGCTCTCCTCGTTTCTCTTTACTTGGCGGCGACGGCGCTGGTGCCGGGCGCGGTGCGGGTATCGACATCGACGACCACGCTCAGGCCGGCGCGAAGATGCTGGCGCTCCAGGTCATCCTTGGGGATCGAGATGCGCACCGGTACGCGCTGCACGACCTTGGTGAAGTTGCCCGTCGCATTTTCCGGCGGCAGCATCGAGAACACGGCACCGGAAGCCGGCGCGATCGACACCACCGTGCCGGTGATGTTGTGATCGTCATAGGCATCCACATGGACGCGGACCTTGGAACCCGGCTGCAGGTTGCCGAGCTGGGTTTCCTTGAAATTCGCCTCGATATAGAGCTCGGTCAGCGGCACCAGCGATGCGAGACGCTTGCCGGTCGACACGAGGTCGCCGGTCTGGACTGCGAGGTTGCCGATGACGCCGTCATAGGGCGCCTTCAGCACCGTGAAGTTCAGGTCGCGCTGCGCCTGGTCGCGGGCGAGCTCCTGGGTATGGATCGTATTGACCGCTTCGTCCCGCTGCGCATGCAGGAGGCCGATATTGGCTTCGGCCGACGCGACCGCCGCCTCGCCGGCGACGAGGTTCGCCCGCGCCTGCTCGAGCGCGATCTGGGCGGTATCGAGAGAGGCGGCGGTGCCGACCGCGCTTTGCTGCAGGCTGCTTGCACGCTTCTGGTTGATCTCAGCGCCGCGAACGGCCGCTTCCAGTGCGCCCTGCTGGGCCCGAGCCTGCTTGACGGCAGCCTCGCCGCCGACGATCTGCGCATCGATGCGGGAAACGGCGAGATTGGCGGATTCGATCGCAGCTTGCGCCTTGCGCAGCGCCAGCTGATAATCGCCATCGTCGAGGGTCACGAGCGGGTCGCCCGCCTTGACGGCCTGGTTTTCGACGACATTGACCTTGGCGACGTAACCGGAAACCTTTGGCGAGATGACGGCGATATCGCCTTCGACATACGCATCGTCCGTCGAGACCAGGAACCGACCGTCGATCCACCAGTTGTAACCATACCAACCGGCGCCACCGAGGAGGGCAAGCGCGATGATCGGCAGAAGGAGGCCACGCCGCTTCTTCTTTTCAGGCGCCTTGGCGGCGGCCGGTGCCGCGATCGCCTCGGCGGCCGCGGGCTGTTCCGCAGCCGGCAGCGGCGCCTTGCGCGCTTCGGCCTCGGACGGGCCGGCATTTTCCGTCGTCACGGCGCGCAATGCGCCGGTATTCTGAGAGGACGTCATCTTCTATCTACCGTCTTGGGAGCGTCTTATTTCATCGAACCGATCGGTTCAGCGAGCTTGACATAGACCCTTCGATGACACATATCAAGAGCAATCGAACCGCTCGGTTCGAAAAGGTTAAAAAAGGGCATCGAAATGGCCAGGCAGACTAGGAAACTGGAAACATGCGATCCGGTTCCCGGCGGACGGTTCGCAGCGGGCGAGGATCCGGCGAAACGGGAACAGATCATCGACGGGGCAAAGAGTGTCTTCATGAAGCTCGGCTTCGACGCCGCGAGCATGAACGACATCACCCGCGAGGCGGGCGTCTCGAAAGGGACGATCTACGTCTATTTCCAGAACAAGGAAGACCTGTTCAGCGCCATCGTCGCCCGCGAGCGCGAGCGCATCACGCTTCGAATGCGAGACATTCTTGCCGGCAGCGAGGAGGTCGAAAGTGGGCTCTACCGCTTCGGCATGGGATTTGCGACGCATATTACCTCCCCGCAGGTGATCAGCGCGATGCGTACCGTCATCGGTGTTGTCGACCGCCTGCCGAGCATCTGCCAGCACTTCTTCAATTCGCCGTCTCACAACGTACGCACAGTTCTTGAGGATTTCCTTAAACGCCACATCGCGCTCGGTAATCTGGAGGTCGAGGATACGGACCTGGCGGCTCGGCAGTTCATCGACATGGTGAGCGGCAGCTTCTTCAAGTTCCGCCTGTTCGGCGACCTCGACGACGTGCCGCCGTTCCGCGAACTCGACCGGTCCGTGACCGGTGCGATCAAGGTATTCATGGCGGCTTATGGCGTTCATAACGCGTCCGTGACCACAAAAACCAAAGAACATGCCTGATTCCGGGAGGTTGCGGCGCAACCTCCTCTTGTCTTCCCGTCTTCAGTCCTTAAATCGGGCTGGCATTTACGCCTAGCGATTGAAAACAGGAGATATGGATGGACATTGCAGCGCTCGTAGCAGACCCGGCGGCCTGGGTAGCGCTTGTTACACTCGTGGTCATGGAAGTCGTGCTCGGCATCGACAACCTGATCTTCATATCCATCCTCACCAACAAACTGCCTCCCGAAAGCCGCGAGAAAGCCCGCAAGATCGGTATCGGTCTGGCGCTCGTCATGCGTCTCGGCCTGCTCGGCACCGTTGCCTGGATCGTCCAGCTCACCAATCCGATCTTCGAGGCCTTCGGCCACGGTTTCTCCTGGAAGGATCTGATCCTGATCGCCGGGGGCCTTTTCCTTGTCTACAAGGCGACCAAGGAAATCCATCACTCCGTCGACGTCGACGATCACAAGGAAGATCTGGTCGGCGCCGGCAAGGACGTGGTCAAGATGAGCTTTGCCTCGGCGATCGGCCAGATCCTGCTGCTCGACCTCGTCTTCTCGATCGACTCGATCATCACCGCCGTCGGCATGACGCCGCACCTGCCGATCATGGTCGTCGCCGTTGTCGCCGCCGTCACCGTGATGCTGGTCGCTGCCACCCCGCTCGCCAACTTCATCGAGAAGAACCCGACCATCGTGATGCTGGCACTCGCCTTCCTGCTGATGATCGGCGGCACCCTGATCGTCGAAGGTTTTGGCGTGCACGTGCCGAAGGGCTATATCTACGCCGCCATGGCATTCTCGGCCGGCGTCGAAGTGCTCAACATGGTGGCGAGGAACGCCCGCAAGCGGAAGAAGGCCGGCGGGCAGACGCTGCATTGATCCTGGCCAACGCTGCCTTTCGGGATAGGTTTGGCCGAGCCTGATTGATGCTATCTGCAGCATATGCTATATGGATGATCATATGGCGCGTGCGACCTTGATCATGGATCGGAAATTTCATCTGGATGATGGAAAGATCATCCAGATGAAGGTCTGGCAGCTTCCCGATCGCAATCCAGAACGTCCGCATGGGTTGAAATATTCGTTTTTCTTCGGAAACCCCGGAGAGAGGATCATCGGTTACGACAACGAGGCTGGCAAAGGCGATCATCGTCACTATCGCGATCACGAGGAACCTTATCGTTTCGTGAGCCTCGAGCGAATGATACGGGATTTCGAGGAGGATGTCCGCCGGGAGTTGAAAGCATGAGCGAAGTTCGAATCCACGTTTCGAATATGGGCGCATTTTTCAAAGATGCCGCGAGCGCTGCCGCACGGATCGACGCCGGGGATTTGAAGGCCCAGGAAGGGGAGATCGCCTTCGAGAGCATGGATCTTCTCCTGAAGGTGCTGACCGCCAATCGATGGCGGCTTCTGCGCGCCCTAAAGGCGGCTGGCGCTTCTTCCATCCGCCAGCTCGCCCATTCCCTGAAGCGGGATTATCGCGGGGTCCATGCCGATGTCATCGCATTGATTGAAACCGGGCTCATCGAAAAGCGCGAAGACGGCCGCATCACCGTTCCCTGGGACCGCATCACAGCGGAAATGGCGATCACCGAAGCTGCATAATCGAAAGACTGGACCGCCGCCGGTTGCTTCCATGGCATCCGGCGACTCACGTGTCCTCGGGCTCGTCGCGAAAATCCTTACCAGATCAGCGCCTCGGGGTTGTGGAGACCCTCACCCCTTCGCCAGTTCCCGCTCGACCGCCTCGACCAGCCGGGTATCTTGCGCATCGACATCAGGCGCAAACCGGGCCTTGATCTCGCCGTCGCGGCCGATCAGGAATTTTTCGAAGTTCCAGACGATCTCGTTGTCGTCCTCCACCGCCATGCCGAAGCCGCGCAGCCTTTCCTTCATCGGGCCGTCGCCGGTGGTCGGCACGCCGGAGCCGGTGAGCCCTTGGTAGAGCGGGTGCTTGTCCTCGCCCTTGACGGAGATCTTCGAGAAGATCGGGAATTTGACATCATAGGTGAGCTGGCAGAATTCGACGATCTCCTCATCCGTGCCCGGCTCCTGGCCCTTGAAGTTGTTGGCCGGGAAGGCTGCGATCACGAAACCGTCGCTGCGCTTGTCCTCATAGAGCTTTTCGAGGCCTTCATACTGCTTGGTCAGGCCGCATTTCGAAGCGACGTTGACGACCAGCATCACCTTGCCCTTGTATTCGGAAAGCGCGGTCTCGCGCCCGTCGGCCAGCTTCACCGGCACGTTCAAAACATCACTCATCGATAAATCTCCATTCAAAACAATTCGGTCGTTTTGCCGCGACACCCTAACGAAGCGGCCTTCATTGTCCAGTGGACACGCGTCCCCCAACGCTCAGGCGCGCCGGAACCTCGAACGCACATCCGCATTGACGGGACGGCGCGGCAGCGCCACCTTATCCTTCTGCCGGCGGCGATCCTTCCGCTGGCCCTCTCGACTTCAAGGGCGGCATGACCACTCAGCAGATCCTCGCCTTTTCCGTCATCGCCATCATGATGGCGGTCTTCATCTGGGATCGCTTCCGCTACGACGTGGTCGCCTGCTGTGCGCTTGTACTGGCGGTCGCGCTCGGTGTCGTGCCGGTCGACAAGGCGTTTTCCGGCTTTTCCGACGATATCGTCATCATCGTCGGCAGCGCCCTGGTGGTCAGCGCCGGCGTGGCGCGCTCGGGCATCGTCGACACCGCGATCAAGAAATTCTTCCCGAACCTCAACACGCTTCACACCCAGCTCGCGCTGCTGATGATCGTCGTCGCCCTGCTCTCCGCCTTCATCAAGAACATCGGGGCGCTGGCGATCATGATGCCGGTCGCCTTCCAGTTTTCGAGGAAATCCGGCGCCTCGCCATCCAAATACCTGATGCCGATGGCGTTTGCCGCTCTCCTTGGCGGGCTGATGACGCAGATCGGCACCTCGCCGAACATCGTCGTCTCGCGGCTGCGCCAGGAACTGACCGGCACCTCGTTCACGATGTTCGACTTCACGCCGATGGGGGCGACCCTCACCGTCGTCGGCATCACCTTCCTTTTGTTCTTCCATTGGCTGGTCCCGAGCCGAACGAGGGAGAACAGCTCGATCGAAGAGGCGGTGGAGATCAAGAACTACACGTCGGAAGTCTCCGTGACGGCCGATTCCACGCTGCTGGAAAAATCGATCGGCGATCTCCTGAAGCACGGCGATGGCGAGGTGCTGGCCACCGCCGTGCTGCGCGGAGCGGCCCGCATGTCACCCTTCCCCGATCTCGTCCTGCGCGAAGGCGATATCGTCCTCCTCGAAGGCCCGTCGGCCGCACTGGACCGGATCGTCTCGGCGGGCAAGCTGAAGCTCTCCGGCAAGCCCTTGAAGGAAAACGGCCAGGCGCAGGCGGACGTGATTTCGGTCGAGGCGATCATCACAAGCGAATCCCCGCTGAAGGGCCTGTCCGCCAAGGAACTGGCGCTTGCCTATACGCGTGGCGTCAATCTTCTGGCGATCAGCCGGCACGGCGAGCGGCTGAAGGAGCGGCTGGGTAACCTCACGCTGATGGCGGGCGACGTGCTGGTGCTGCAGGGCAGCCGCAAGAACCTGCCGGCGGTGCTGCAGGATTTTTCGCTGCTGCCGCTCGCCCAGCGCGAGATCCTGCTCGGGACACAGCGCCGCGCCTTCATTCCGCTGGTCATCCTGGCACTCGCCATGGCCGCCACCGCCGTCGGCATCGCCCCGGTTCCGGTCGCCTTCTTTGCGGCCGCACTCGGCATGGTCGTCTTCCGGGCGATCCCGCTCAACGACTTCTACAAGTCCGTGGACGGCCCGATCCTCGTCATGCTCGCGGCATTGATCCCGGTCTCGGACTCGCTGCGCACCAGCGGCGGCAGCGAGCTGATCGCCGGCTGGCTCGGCCACGCGGCGGCAAGCCTGCCCGCCTGGGGCGCGATCGGCCTGATCCTCGTTACCGCCATGGCTGTGACGCCCTTTTTGAACAATGCAGCCACCGTCCTCGTTATGGGGCCGATCGCCGCGAGCTTCGCCACCAATCTCGGTTTCAGGCCGGAAGCCTTCCTGATGGCCGTGGCGATCGGCGCCGGCTGCGATTTCCTGACCCCCGTCGGCCATCAGTGCAATACGCTTGTCTTCGGCCCCGGCGGCTACAAGTTTTCCGACTATCCGCGCCTTGGCCTGCCTCTTTCTTTCCTGATCATCCTCGTCAGCGTGCCGGCACTGCTGTATGTCTGGCCCGTAAGGTAGGGGTCCAGGGCCAAAAACCTTGACGCTCGCGGCTGAATATGGCCTAAGCCTGCGCCAATCCGCATTTCAAAAACAGGCTTGGCGCCTTTCCGGCCGCCACAGATAGAGCATTCTTCATGATCGCCACGAAGCCCCGCGTCCGCATTGCCCCGTCGCCGACCGGCGAGCCGCATGTCGGCACCGCCTATATCGCGCTGTTCAACTATCTCTTCGCCAAGAAACACGGCGGCGAATTCATCCTGCGCATCGAGGACACCGATGCGACCCGCTCGACGCGCGAATTCGAGGAAAAGGTGCTGGACGCGCTACGCTGGACGGGCCTGACCTGGGCGGAAGGCCCGGATGTCGGCGGACCTTATGGTCCCTACCGCCAGTCCGACCGCAAGGACATGTACCAGCCCTATGCGCAGCAGCTGCTCGACAAGGGCCATGCCTTCCGCTGCTTCTGCACGCCGGAGCGGCTGGAGCAGATGCGCGAAGGCCAGCGCGCCGCCGGCAAGCCGCCGAAATACGACGGTCTCTGCCTGAGCTATACGGCCGAGGAAGTGACCTCCCGGATGGCGTCGGGCGAAACCTCGGTCATCCGCATGAAGATCCCGACCGAAGGCTCCTGCGACTTCCACGACGGCGTCTATGGCGACGTATCGATCCCGTGGGATTCGGTCGACATGCAGGTGCTGATCAAGGGCGACGGCATGCCGACCTATCACATGGCCAACGTCATCGACGACCATCTGATGAAGATCACCCACGTGGCGCGTGGCGAGGAATGGCTGGCCTCGGTGCCGAAGCACATCCTGCTCTACCGTTATTTCGAGTGGGAACAGCCGGTGTTCATGCACCTCTCGCTGATGAGGAACGCCGACAAGTCGAAACTGTCGAAGCGCAAGAACCCGACCTCGATCTCCTATTATTCCGCGCTCGGTTACCTGCCGGAAGCGCTGATGAACTTTCTGGGCCTGTTCTTCATCCAGATCGCGGAAGGCGAGGAGATGCTGACCATGGACGAGCTCACCGAAAAGTTCGATCCGGACAACCTCTCCAAGGCCGGCGCGATCTTCGACATCCAGAAGCTCGACTGGCTGAACGGCCGCTGGCTGCGCGAAAAGCTGTCGCCGGACGAATTCGTTTCCCGGGTACTGGAGTGGGCCATGGAGAACAGCCGCCTGACGGAAGGCCTGAAACATTCCCAAAGCCGCATTTCCAAGCTCGGCGAACTGCCGAACCTCGCCGGTTTCCTGCTGTCCTCCGATGTCGGCCTGACACCGGCCTCGTTTGCGGGCCTGAAGACCAGCCCGGCGGAAACGCTGGAAATCATCAATACCGTGCAGGCCGATTTCGAGAAGATGCTCGAGTTCAATGTCGAGTCGATCGATGCGGAACTGCGTGCCATCGCCGACAAGCTGGGCAAGAAACTGCGCGTCGTCACCCCGCCGCTCTTCGTCGCCATGTCCGGTTCGCAGCGTTCGCTGCCGCTGTTTGATAGCATGGCGCTGCTCGGCCGCTCGGTCGTCAGGCAGCGGCTGAAGATCGCGGCGACGGTGGTGGCGTCCATGGTGGGCAGTGAGAAATAGAATATCAGGCCTTCAACGATGAAGGTCGGCATTTGAGATACCCCCCTCTGCCCTGCCGGGCATCTCCCCCTCAGGTGGGGAGATCCACCAGAGGCGCTGCCCTCCGCCCTCGCCAGCGTCGAATGCTGAGCGTGGGGCGGTAGCGGGAAAGCGATGAGAGACCTCCATCCGATCTCCCCCCTTGAGGGGGAGATGCCCGGCAGGGCAGAGGGGGGTAACCGCAACGAACACAGCCCGAAAAAGGCGAAACACGATGACCGAGAACACGACGACTGAAACCGCCCTCTCCTCCGACGCCACGCAGGTGCGCGCCCAGAAGCTTGCCATCCTTCGCGAAAAGATCGGCGACGTCTATCCGGCGCATTTCCACCGCACCATGACCAATGCGGAACTGGCCGAGAAATACAAGAACCTGGAAGCGGACGTCGAGACGCAGGACATCGTCACCGTCGCCGGCCGGGTCTATTCCTCCCGCAATTCCGGCATGTTCATGGACATCCATGATGCATCCGGAAAAATCCAGATCTTCTCCCACAAGGACGTCACGCCGGAAGAGGCCCGCGACATGCTGCCGATGATCGACATCGGCGACATCATCGGTGTCACCGGCGTGGTCCGCCGCACCAAGCGGGGCGAGCTGTCGATCAACGCCCAGTCGATCACCATGCTGACCAAGTCGCTGCTGCCGATGCCGGAAAAGTGGCACGGCCTGTCGGATGTCGAGCTGCGCTACCGCAAGCGCCATCTCGACATCATGACCAACGAGGAATCCAAGCTCCGCTTCCAGCAGCGCTCGCGCATCGTCTCCGGCATCCGCCGCTTCATGGAAAACGACGGCTTCATGGAAGTCGAGACACCGATGCTGCATTCGGTCTATGGCGGCGCCACCGCCGAGCCGTTCAAGACCCATCACAACACGCTGAAGCTCGACATGTACCTGCGCATCGCGCCGGAACTGTTTTTGAAGCGCACGCTGGTCTCGGGCCTCACCGACAAGGTGTTCGAGATCAACCGCAACTTCCGCAACGAAGGGGTTTCCACAAGGCACAATCCAGAATTCACGATGATGGAGTGCTATTGGGCCTATGCGGATTACGAGGACATCATGGACCTCGTCGAGCGCATGTTCTCGACCTTGGCCATGACCATCCACGGCACGACCGAGGTGAAGTTCGGCGACAAGGAACTGTCGTTCAAGGGCCCGTTCAAGCGCGTGCCGATGCCCGACGCGGTGAAGGAAGCGACCGGCATCGACTTCCTCGCCATGAAGACCGACGAGGAAGCCCGCACCGCCGCCAAGGCGGCCGGTTTCGCGGTCGAGAAGGACTGGACCTGGGGCGAATGCCTCGCCTTCATCTTCGAGGAAAAGGTCGAAGGCACGCTGATCCAGCCAAGCCACGTGACGCATTTCCCGAAGGACATCTCGCCCTTCGCCAAGGAAGTGCCGGGCGAGCCGCGCCTCGTCGAACGTTTCGAGACCTATTGCAACGCCTGGGAACTGGGCAATGCGTTTTCCGAGTTGAACGACCCGGAAGAACAGCGCAAGCGGATGGTCGAGCAGCTCGAACAGGCGCATGCCCGCGGCGAGAAGGACAAGCAGCTCGACGACGAGTTCCTCGACGCAATCGACCAGGGCATGCCGCCGGCTGGCGGCCTCGGCATCGGCGTCGACCGCCTGGTCATGCTGCTGACGGATTCGCCCTCGATCCGCGACGTCATCCTGTTCCCGGCACGGCGGGCGAAGGCAGATTGATAGCGGTTCGCCGCACCGCAAATGCCGTCATCCTCGGGTCAAGCTGAGGATGACGGGGACACGCCGCCGGCGACAACGCCGGTCGTCGGCACCGGAACGGGCCTCATGATCGCCTGTCCGGGTGCGAAGCAGGCCCGCAGGCCGATAAATTCGACCCGGAACGTTTGGGGCCATGGCGGAAGACACTTTGATCATCGAACTCAGCCTGGCGGAACTCCGCAAGGTCGCCGGTTATGCGGCAGCGTGCGGTCGACCCGCATTGGCGATCTTCGAACGTGAACGCCCCGAGGACCCGCGCCCACGGGACGCGATCAACGCCGCGCAGGATTTCGCCGACGGAGGCCGCCGGACCAAAGCGCTCCGGGACAGCGCTTGGGGGGCGCAACGGGCAGCTCAGGAAGCCCGCGACGCTGGAAAGGCCGCTGCGAGCGAGGCCGCCCTCGCGGCGCTGGCGGCAGCCGGGGCGGCCTTTCTCCACCCACTGGCGAAGGCGACTCAGGTCAAGCACATCCTCGGATCGGCCGCTCACGCCGCGCGCGCGTTCGAACTCGCCCCCCAAGAGAACCTCGCTGGCGAAGCCAGCCATATGACGCAAACACCAATCCAACCGCATCCAGTAGTGGTGGACGTCCTCAAGCGTTATCCAGCCGCTCCAACTGGCGGCGGACGGATCGGCGAACTGGTCCGTCAGCTCGATGCTTCGCTCCGACAAGCTGAATAGAGAAGGCTCTCTGGGAAGTTACGATTAGGAGAGCACCCAAGATCCGACGCTCGGATCGCCACCTAGCAAGTGTCGGGGCTCGGTGAACACGCGCCCAGGGATGACAACAGAGAGGGTGGTGGCGATCGCGACGGCGGCATCCCTATCTCTCCAGCGGGAGAGATAGGAGTTTCAATACCTTGCAAAGCCAAGTTGGAAATCGCAAGTAAGGGGTCCTCCCCCACTCTCAGTGCACGGCCTTCGCAGCCGGGCTCTTGGCGTCCGAAGCCGACGCCGCCTGGGCGGGTTTGGCGGGCGCCGGAGCCGAAGCCGGCTGCCCGCGCATCTTGGCGAGCCAAGCGGCACCTGCCGCGTCGGCATCGGTAGAGCCGTCGGTCCGCGGCGGAGCCGCTTCGATGACCACCTCCTCGGAGCGTTTCGCATCGGCGCCGGTCGATTTCGACCAGCGCTTGCCACCCTCGGCGGAGGTTCTGGGCTCGGGGGCCGGCTCCTGTGCCGCGGCCTTGGCTTGCGTCGCGGCGGGTTTGGCGGGCGTCGCGGCGGGCTTTTCTTCGCTGCTGCCGGAGAACATGCCCATGATCGAGGAGAGGAAACCGCCCTCTTCCTTTTTCGGCTCGGCCGACGCAACCTCGGTGGCAGCGGCCTGCTTCTGGTCGCCATGGCCCTGGGCTGCGGCGGTCTTGCCCTGTGCGGCCGCAGTCTTGCCCGGCTTGTTCGGTGCCGCCTCCGGGCCGACCGGCGCTGCATGCGCATCGGCCGGAGTTGCCGCCGCATGGGCTTCGCCCTCGGGCGCATGAGCGGCCTCGGCCGGCGTTTCCGGCTTGGAGCCGAAGATCATGCCGGTGATGGAGCTGAGGAAGCCGCCGCTCTCCTTGGCGGCGACCTCGTCGCCGTGCCCCTCGGCCGGAGCGCCATGGGCCTCCGCGGGAGCGCCATGGCCGCTGGCGGCGGGTTCGCCGTGACCGGCAGGCGCGCTCGGCGCCCCGTGACCTTCAGCCTTGGGCTTTTCGCCATGGCCGCTCGGCGCACCGTGTTCGCCTTCCGGCTTGGCGACCACCGGTTCGACGCAATCCGCATGATCGGTCAGCCGGGCTGTGAGCAGCTCGGCATCCTCCAGCGGCAGGTCGATGCGCATGCCGTAATATTCGCCGTTCGGATTGGCCGTGCCGTCGAGGTAATAGGCCGAATAGGCCTGTGCACCGGTGCCTTCGGGCGCCTTTTTGGGGTCGGGGATATAGACGACCTGGGCTCCGATCGCACGGCCGCGCATCTGGGCGCGGTCGCGGGGGCCGGCCTTGTCGATCATCGCCACCTGGACGAGATCGGCCTTTTCCTTTTCCTGGACCGCCTTGGCGACGCGCAACGCCGTGCGGATGCGCGCCATGCCGTCACCGGCCTCGTCGCTCACCACATATTTGCGGACCCAGTAACGCTGGTCCCGCTTGATCTTGACCGTTTCCAGCGCGGTGCATTTAAGCCCGTTGATCTCCAGATAGGAGGGACCGAGGATCTTGTCCGTGCCGATCAGCACGGCCGCCGCGCCGCTGCCGCCGCCGAGCACGACGATACTGCCCATGAGGATGAAGACGAGCTTCTTGGAAAACCGGAACTTCAGACCCTTCACTTGCCGAGCTCCGGCATGGTCAACTCCATATCTACGCAAAACAACAGGATGGAATAGTGCCGGGATAGTCGCCTATTCTTGTTGAGGAAGCTTTAAGCCGGAGGATTCTTTTTGCCGCCTCGAAGGTATTTCCTGGCCTCTGCCTGCTTCATTCCGAAACGATCCGGACTTTCGCCGACACCTCTTGCGCAAATCGAACCGCGGGTATATACCCGCTCTATGCCGAACGACAGCTGCCACTGCATCCTGCTGCGCAAAGCCTCCCGAAAGGTCTCGTCCTACTACGACGAGGCGCTGGCGCCGCTTGGCGTCAACATCGGGCAGTTCAGCCTGCTGCGCAACATCAACCGGCTGGCGCCGGTCTCGCTCACCGATCTCGCGATCCAGGTGGACCTGGACCGTTCGACGGTCGGCCGCAATGCCAAGGTGCTGGAGCGCATGGGCCTGGTCGCGATCGGCCACGGCGAGGACCAGCGCGAGGCGATGCTGACCGTTGCGCCGAAGGGTGCGGCGATCCTCAAACAGGGCGCGCCACTTTGGGATGGCGTGCAGGACGAGATCGAGGCCCGGCTCGGGGCCGAGAAAACCAGACAATTGCAGGAGCTGCTGGCGGCTCTCTGATTTTCGCGCAAAAGCGGGCATATACCCGAAAATTACACGCTGCCGGTGCGGCAACGACCAGGAAAGGGACAGAACCATGATCTCCAATCGCGCCGCCCAATGGATGGCGGCCAGGAACCTGCATTATGGATGGGTGGTCGCCGTCACCACATTCCTGACCATGCTCTCGACCGCCGGCGCCATGGGCTCGGCAGGCGTCATGATCCAGCCGCTGCACCAGGAATTCGGCTGGGATATCGCCGATATCTCCTCGGCCATGGCCGTGCGCCTCGTGCTCTTCGGCCTGCTCGGACCGTTCGCCGCCGCCTTCATGAACCATTTCGGCGTCCGCCAGGTCGTCACCTTCGCGCTCGGGCTGATCATGAGCGGCATCGTCGTGTCGCTGTTCATGACGCAGGTCTGGCAGCTCGTGGCGCTCTGGGGCGTGGTGATCGGCGTCGGCACCGGCATGACGGCGCTGGTTCTGGGGGCCACCGTCGCGACCCGCTGGTTCTCCAAGCGCCGCGGACTCGTCGTCGGCCTGATGACCGCCAGCAACGCCACCGGCCAGCTCGTTTTCCTGCCGCTTCTCGCCGCCATGACGGAAGCCTATGGCTGGCGCACGGCGCTCACCTTCACCGTCGTCGTCATCGCCGCCGCCATGCTGCTGGTCCTGCTGCTGATGCGCGACTATCCCGCTGTTGTCGGCCTGCCCGCCTATGGCGAGACCGCAGTCACCCCGGCGCCGAAGCAGGATCACAAGTTCCTGGCGACGCTCTATTCGCCGATCGGCGCGCTCCGCCACGCCTCGACGAGCCCCACCTTCTGGGTCCTGTTCGGCACGTTCTTCGTCTGCGGCCTGTCGACCAACGGCTTGATCCAGACCCACTGGATCTCGATCTGCGGCGATTTCGGCATGGCCGCGGTGACGGCCGCCAGCACGCTTGCGGTCATCGGCATCTTCGACTTCTTCGGCACCATCTTTGCCGGCTGGCTGTCGGACCGTTATGACAATCGCTGGCTGCTGTTCTGGTTCTACGGCCTGCGCGGCCTGTCGCTGGTCTACCTGTCCTTCTCCGGCTTCTCGTTCGTCGAACTGTCGGTCTTCGCGATCTTCTACGGCCTCGACTGGGTGGCGACCGTGCCACCGACGGTGAAGCTTGCCGCGGCCGAATTCGGCCGCGAACGGGCCGGCCTGGTCTTCGGCTGGGTGTTTGCCGGCCATCAGCTGGGCGCCGCCACCGCCGCCTTCGGCGCCGGCTTCCTGAAGAGCGACTTCAACACCTACATGCCCGCCCTGCAGATCGCCGGCGTGATGTGCATGATCGCCGCGGTCTCCGTCCTGCTCCTGCGCAAGCCGGGCGCTGCCAGGCTGGTGCCGCAACCGGCCTGACCACTCCCCTCTCCGGCGGCCAGATTGGCCGCCGGAAACGCGGCCCGGCATTGTAAAACTGCAAGCCGGCCGGATATGATAATGGGTGCGCGAGGCGAGCCGCCGTCGCCCGCAGGAGGCACCATGTCATCGATCACATCTGGCAATGCCGTTCAATACGCCGACAGCCGCAAGCTCGCGGCCCGGGGACGCCTCAACAGGGAGTACACCATCGCCGAAACCGGCTGGTTTCCGTGGGTCGCCCGGCAATTGCCGCTTCGGCGGGGTGACCGCGTGCTCGACATCGGCTGCGGCCCGGCCTGGTTCTGGGCCTCGGTGATCGGGGAAATCCCGGAAAATCTCGACCTGACGCTGGCCGATCAGTCCACCGGAATGGTGGAGGAGGCCCTGGCGCGCTGCACACCCCTCCCCTTCGGATCGGTGACGGGCCGTCAGGCGGAAGCCGCCGCCCTGCCCTTCGAGGACGACAGTTTCGATATCGTCATGGCCATGCACATGCTCTATCACGTGGCAGATCCGGCGGCCGGCATCGCGGAAATGTTCCGGGTGCTGAAGCCCGGAGGGTCGCTCGCCGTCACCACGAACGGCGCCGGCAACATGCTCGGGATCTACCAGCTCACCACCGTGTTCGGCAGCGAGCCATTCGATCCGAGCGCGGCCGCCTTCGGATACGACAAGGCCGAGCAACTGATGCGCGCCCGGTTCGGCAATGTCGCTTTTCTTCAACATCCTGCAAGCATGCGGATCACCGAGCCGGAAGACGTGTTCCTGGCGCTGACGTCATACCCGCCCGGGGACGGCGCGAGCGAGGTTCAGCTGGATGCCTTCCGCACGGCGATCGCTGCCGCATTCGAGCGCGGCCACGGCGTGCTCGAAGTGGAGAAGGAAACCGGCCTGTTCATCAGCAGAAAGCCCGACGCCGCCGGGCTGGTGCCGCAGCCGGCCTGAAAACATAAGAGCCGCGGCTGCCGAACCGCGGCTCTCCCGAAAGCTGTTCCAATCACAGACCTGCCAGCGAGCCGGCAGCCGGCCGGCATCAGGCGACCTTGGCCGGTCTCGCCCCGGCCGCGGCAGATCCCGGCTCGCGGATGGCCGAGCGCCGGTTCAGTTTGAAGTGGTTGACGAGTTCGACCAGCTTGCCCGCTCCCGTGGCAAGCTGCTCGCTTATGTAGGTCGTATGCTCGACCATGCCGGCGTTCTGCTGCGTCATGCGGTCGATCAGGGAAACCGCGTTGTTGATCTCCGACAAGCCGATCGATTGTTCCGAGGCGGCAGTCGCCAGCGACTGGACGTTCTTGTCGATCGACGCGACGAACTGTTCGATCTCGCGAAGAGCGTCCCCGGTCGCATCGACAAGGCGAACCCCTTCGGTAACTTCCCGGCCGGAATTCTCGATGAGCCCCTTGATCTCCTTGGCGGCCTTGGCCGAACGCTGCGCCAGTTCGCGCACTTCCTGGGCGACGACCGCAAATCCCTTGCCGGCCTCTCCGGCTCGGGCGGCTTCGACGCCTGCATTAAGGGCAAGCAGGTTGGTCTGGAAGGCGATCTCGTCGATGACCCCGATGATCTGGCTGATCTCCGCGGAAGCGGATTCGATGCGCTTCATCGCGGTGATGGTTTCCTCCACCACCGAAGAGGAGCTCGACGTGCTTTGCAGCGCGTTCTTGACGAGCTTTCGCGTGTCCTCCGTGCTGACGGTCGAGGACCGGACCGTTGACGTGACCTGTTCCAGCGCAGCCGAGGTCTGTTCGAGGGAGGCTGCCTGTTCCTTGGTGCGCATCGAAAGCTGATCGGCCGCCTCGTGCATTTCCTGGCTGTTGCCGTTCAGGCTGTTGGTCTGCTTCAGCACATTGACGAGCGTTTCCTGGAACGCGCCGATCGAGGCGTTGAAATCGCGTCGCAGAGGCTCGAATTCCTCGATAAAGGGCACGTCGATGGTTTGCCGGATGTTGCAGTCCGCAAGCCGGGCAAGGCCGGCGCCGAGCTCCTTCACCACCGTGACCCGCTCGCTGACGTCGGTCGCGAACTTCACCACCTTGAAAACCCGTCCGCTGTCGTCGACGATCGGGTTATAGGAGGCCTGGATATAGACCTTCTGCCCGCCCTTGGCGACGCGGGTAAACTGATCGGCCGCGAACCGGCCGGCAGCAAGATTCTGCCAGAAGGTCCGATAGGCTGCCGATTGCACATAGTCGGGCTCGCAGAAGATCGAATGGTGCTTGCCGACGATCTCCGCGAGCGAATAGCCGAGCGTCTTCAGGAAATTCTCGTTGGCGGTCAGGATTTCGCCGCTGGGGGTGAATTCGATAATGGCCTGGGCGCGCGACAGGGCCTGCAGCTTCCCCTTGTCCTCCGCCGCACTCTGCTTTGCAGCCGTGATGTCGGTCGCCAGCTTGACGATCTTGAAGGGCTTCTTGCCCCGGAACACCGGATTATAGGTAGCCTGGATCCAGATCTCGCGGCCGCCTTTCCCGATGCGCTTGTACTGCTTCTGATCGTACTGACCGCCGACGAGCTGCTTCCAGAAGTCCTCATAGGCCTTCGACACCGCCTCGGCCGGATCGACGAAGATACGGTGATGTTTGCCGACGATTTCCTCGAGCGTATATCCCATCGTCTTGCAGAAGTTCTCGTTGGCATGAAGGATCATGCCCTTGAGGTCGAATTCGATCATCGCCTGCGATTTGTCCAGCGCCTCCAATAGGGCGGCGTTGGATAATATGCGGCCGAACGGCACACCAGCCATAGTCACACTCCGTGCTCAAGCGAGATCGCTTCTGACAAGTGGAATAAGCTTAGCTGGTCCGGTTGAAATTTCAGTTAAACCGAAAATTGACCGTATTCAATTTTTTCCCGCTATTATGGCACCCGCGCTGACGCCCTCCGGACGAACCAGCCACGGTGAGGCCCTCTACCATGTATTATCAAAGCAAAAGGCCCGCCGTGGGGGCGGGCCTTGCATCTGTTGCGGGCGAACTGATCAGGCCGCAGCGAGGGTCAGTTCCTTCTTGACCATCTGGCGCAGCGACGTGAGGTCCTTGGCAAACGCCCGGATGCCTTCCGAAAGCTTTTCGGTCGCCATCGCGTCCTCGTTCAGCATCCAGCGGAAGGACTTCTCGTCGAGCGACTGGAGCGGCTCGGCCTTGAAGGTTTCCGGCTGCAGCTTGCGCGCCAGCTTGCCGGTATCCTTGTCGAGTTCGTCGAGCAGCGCCGGGCTGATCGTCAGCCGGTCGCAACCGGCCAGCGCTTCGATTTCGCCGGCATTGCGGAAGGAGGCGCCCATGACGATCGTCTTGATGCCGTTCGCCTTGTAGTAATTGTAGATGGCGCGGACGGAAACGACGCCCGGATCGGTCTCGGCCGTGTAATCCTGGCCGGTCGACTTCTTGTACCAGTCGAGAATGCGGCCGACGAAGGGCGAGATCAGGAACACCTTGGCTTCGGCGCAGGCGATCGCCTGGGCCTGGCTGAAGAGAAGCGTCAGGTTGCAGTCGATGCCTTCCGTCTGCAGCACTTCGGCGGCGCGGATGCCTTCCCAGGTGGAGGCGAGCTTGATCAGGATGCGGTCGCGCTCGATGCCGCGCTCCTTGTAGGCGGCGATGATCTGGCGCGCCTTGGCGATAGACGCCTCGGTGTCGAAGGAAAGATCGGCATCGACTTCGGTCGAAACGCGCCCCGGAACAAGTTCGGACAGGGCGGCGCCGACGGTAATCGCCAGACGGTCGGCCACGGCGGATACGACGGCATCCGGCGTACCGGACTGCTTCCGGCCCCAGGCGATCGCTTCCTTCACCTTGTCGGCGAAGATCGGCGTGCCGAGCGCCTTGAGAACGATGGTCGGGTTGGTGGTGCAATCCACGGGCTTCAGGCGGGCGACCGCCTCGATGTCGCCGGTATCGGCAACGACCGTGGTCATGGAACGAAGCTGCTCTAGTTTAGACGTCATCCGAATATTCCTCAAAATGGAGAACTAAACGCCTGTCGCGCGATTGGCTCCTCCGGCGCGTTGGAGAGACTATCCTCCGTCGATGGTTAAAAAGTCAAGACATTTGTCCTTTGGAATTGACATATGTGTCAGCCGGAACAAATATCAAGGCACTTTTCCACCATCTTGCCCGGGAGGACCGTTGGCCAGGCTCAGACGCGAGACCCACACCGCCTACTCCGAAGCCGCGTCCATGCGGCTGCGGGCGGCATGGCTTTATTATAACCAGGGATTGACGCAAAAAGATGTCGCGGAACGGCTGGGCCTGAGCCGCTCGACGGTGATCCGCCTGCTCGACGAGGCGATGAAGCGTTCCGAGGTGCAGATCTGGATCAGCGAAGGCATCGACACCTGCGTTGAGCTGGCGATCCGGCTGGAAAAGGCCTATGGGCTCGACGAGGCGCTGGTCGTGCCGGCGCCGCGCGACGGAAGCGCCACGGCGCTTGCCAGCTCGGTCGGCCTGGCGCTCGGGCAGTTCCTCTCCGAAGTGGTGCAGGACGACATGACGATCGGCGTCGGCTGGGGCCGCACCATGACCGCCTCGCTCGGCAGCTTTCGCCCGCCCAGGCGGGAAAACTGCAAGGTCGTGTCGCTGCTCGGCGGCATCGTCGCAGTGCACCAGACCAATCCGATCGACTATACTTGGCGCTTCGCCGGCCAGCTCGGCGCCGAATGTTACATGTTCCTGGCGCCACTCCTGGTCGACTCGGTCAAGACCAAGCGGGCGCTGATCGAGCAATGCGGGCTCAACACCATCTACGACCTCGCCGAAAACCTCGATCTCGCGGTGGTGAGCTGCGGCGATATCGGCCCCCATTCCACCTCGCTGTCGGAAGGCTTCATCTCCAAGGCGGAACTCGACCGGCTGATCGCCGCCGGCTGCGTCTGCGACACCATGTTCAACTTTCTCGACGAGCAGGGCCGCTCGGTGGATCACAAGCTGAATGAGCGGGTGATGTCGGTGGATCTCGATACGCTCAGGAAGGCGAAGCACATCGTGCTGTCGTCGGGCGGCGCGCATCGGGCGGTGGCGATCCGGGCGACGATCCGCCGGGTCGGCTGCAATACGCTGATCACGGATGAGACCGCGGCAAAGGAGTTGTTGCGGCTGGCGGAGGAGGCGGCAGCCGGATGAGGGGCAAGCCGCACCCAAACAAGCCCCTCACGCATTCCCCGCTTCCCACCCCAAAATCGCCCGCTTGCGCGTCAGACCCCAATGATACCCCGTCAGCGCCCCGCTCTTGCCGAGCGCGCGGTGACACGGCACCACGAACGAGATCGGGTTCGCACCGACCGCCGCTCCCACCGCGCGGCTTGCGGTCGGCTGGCCGATGTCCCTGGCGACATCGGAATAGGTGACGGCCTTGCCGAACGGGATCTTCAAGAGGCTTTGCCAGACGCGCACCTGGAAGTCGGTGCCGATCAGCACGACCTTCAACGGCTGGTCGCAGGACCAGTTCGAGCGGTCGAAGACGCGGCGGACATAGGGCGACGTCATCTCCTGGTCGGGAACGTATTCGGCATTCGGCCAGCGGCGCATCATGTCGTCGAGCGCCGCCTGCTCGCAGCCCAGATCGGCAAAGGCGAGACCCGAGAGACCCCGATCCGTGGCCATGACCAGCGCCTGGCCGAAAGGCGACGGGTGAAAACCGTAGCGGATCGTCAGTCCACCGCCCCTCGCCTTCCATTCGCCGGGCGACATCGCTTCATGGGTGACGAACAGGTCGTGAAGGCGGCCGGGACCGGAAAGCCCGAGTTCGTAGGAGGCTTCGAGCAGCGGCAGCTCCTCCTTGCCGAGCAGCCGCTTGGCATGGTCGAGGGTGACGGCCTGCAGGAAAGCCTTGGGCGAGAGACCGGCCCAGCGGGTGAACACCTTCTGGAGCTGGGTCGGCGACTGGCCGAGTTCGGACGCGATCGCGTCCAGCGACGGCTGGTCGCGATAGTCGAGCGTGATCATCTCGATGACGCGGCGGACGGTTTCGTAATCGGAGCCATCAGGCGTCACGTCGATGGGCGGCGAATTGATCTGGGCGAGAGCATTCATGGCTTGTCTCCTCTGCAGCGCCGCACGCCGGTCAACCTGGACCTTGGGGCACGCAGCAATCGCTGTGCAACTGATATGCTGCTTAAATGCCTCTTCGGCTTTGCCGAAACCACCCGTTTCTTGCCCGATCGCAGGTTTTCCCGGCCGTTTCAGATCCTTTGCTTGACGGTTGCGAGCGCGCGCCTGAAGGCTTTGGCGAAACTCTCCCGGTCGTCCGGATTGAGGAAGGAGCCGATATCGGTGCCGCGTCCCTCGCCCGTCACCGACATCGACGTGATGCCGAATTCCTCGTGGCGGCTGACGTTGAAGCGGGCCCAGAACGGGTTGAAGCGATGCTCCACCATGCGTCCCGCCGGCGAGAATTTCCGGATCGACAGGTTGCTGCGCGAAACGGTGACTTCCTCGCGCGCCCGGCCGGCGCGGTAGCTCATTTTCAGCGCGATATAGAGACCGAGGAAATCCAGCCCGAAGAAGAAGCCGATCGGATAGGCGCCGGTGATCAGGAAAAAGCCGCCATAGAGAAGGCAGACCCCGCCCGTCAGCACCAGCACGACGTGAAAACCCGTCTTGCCCAGCGACCGGTAAGGCGTCAGTTCGGCTGCGAAAACAGGCTGATCCTCGGAAACGTCCACGTTGATTTCCCTCCTGCGGGATGCCTATACAGGCATATGGCGACTCCAAAGATCAAATCCAAAACCAGCACCCCGCAAAAGTCAAATCACGCCCCCGAGCGCCAGGACGCAGTCAAGCGGGCGGCCAAGGGTGCGGCCAAGGGTGCGGGCAAGGCGAAGCGCTTCAAATCCGCCTATTCGAAAGCGGAGATGGAGGAGATCTTTCGCCGTTTCTCGGTGCAGCGGCCGGAGCCCAAGGGCGAGCTGGAGCACGTGAACCCGTTCACGCTGGTCGTGGCGGTAGCGCTCTCGGCCCAGGCGACCGATGCCGGCGTCAACAAGGCTACGCGGGCGCTGTTCAGAATAGCCGACACGCCGGAAAAGATGCTCGATCTCGGCGAAGAAGGCGTCACCCAATATATCAAGACGATCGGGCTCTACCGCAACAAGGCGAAAAACGTCATCGCGCTCTGTCGGATGCTGATCGACGAATTCGGCTCGGAAGTGCCGAGAACGCGTGAAGAGCTGATCCGCCTGCCGGGCGTCGGCCGCAAGACGGCGAATGTGGTGATGTCCATGGCCTTCGGCATTCCGACGCTGGCGGTCGATACCCATGTCTTCCGCATCGCCAACCGGTTGCTGATGGCGCCGGGCAAGACGCCCGACGAGGTGGAGGAAAACCTTCTCAAGGTGATCCCCGACCAGTATCTCTTCCACGCCCACCACTGGCTGATCCTGCACGGCCGGTATACCTGCAAGGCGCGAAAACCGGAATGCGAGCGCTGCGTCATCGCCGATCTCTGTCGTTCGCCGGAAAAGACGATGGATGTGCCGGCGCCGCTGGTCGAACTGCCGCAGCAGCTCATCGGCGAGGCCGTCGAGTAAAGCCGCCTTCGCTTCGGTGCTACCCGCCTAAAGCCGGAAACCGGGGTCGCGCTTCGAGACCGCCTTGTGCAGATGCACCATCAGACCCGCGGCAAACAGCGGCGTCAGAAGGTTGACGATCGGGACCGCCAGGAAACATGCGATCAGCAGACCGGCCATGAACACGGTGGAGGAATGTTTCGCGCGGAACGCCCGCGCCTCCGCCGGCGTCCTGAACCGCATCGCGGCGAACTCGAAGAATTCCCGGCCGAGCAGGTAACCGTTCACCAGGAAGAAGGCGATCAGGTTGATGCCGGGGATGAACAGCAGGAAGAGCGCGACGATATTGCCGACGATGACGACGCCGAGGAACTGGACCGAGCCGATGATCGCCTGGCCGAGCGGCATCGCCTGGCCGGGCGGGTCGCCAGGATAGTCGCGTTTCTCGACCACGTCCGCGACGTCGTCGAGGAAGAGGCCGGCGATGAGGGCCGTGATCGGCGCGATCAGCAGGGCGAGCGCCAACGCCAGCCCGATACCGGCGGCGATCGCCGCAAGCAAGGTGAGCCACCCCGCCCAATCCGGCAGGTCGGGGAAGAAGGCCGCAAACCACGGCCAGGCGTAGAGGATGAAGATTTCGCGAAGCGCGAACCAGATGCCGATCAATACAAGCGCGGTGAGGCCTAATGTCTTCCAAAACACGGAACGGGTCTCGGGCGCAAAGAGGTTGAGGAGCGAAAGTCTCGCGGCGTCGAAAATCATCGGCGTCTCCAGGTTGGCGAAAGACATGTAGGTTGGCGCAGGCGGAGGAGCAAGGAGCAAGGAGCGCTGATAGCGGAGGAAGCTCGCAGTCCCGACCGGGAGAGCCGGCACGACGGCAGATGCGACGATCCTCGGTTAACCTCCCTAGCCCCGCGAGGAGACGGCAAGGGCGCGTCTGCAGCCAATAGGCCCTGGTTAACTTTCTCCCACCGATCGAATACAACTTTAATTGTATATTAATGCCACTTTAAACATCTCGGTCCGCCCGGAAACTCAACGATTGGCTTCCGGCCCGGCAACGTGCAGGTTGCAACCCGGCGGCTGACGCACCGCCGACTTTCGCTTCGGCTGACATATTTTGTGGATTTTTCGGAATGATCTCATTTGTCATCCGGCTCAGAAGCCGTGCACATTTCATCGTGAAGAGCAATCTCGGCGGCGCGAATGCGACCTTTCTCGGCGCGCGGGCAAGCCGCAGAAAGGAGGCAAGGCAACGGCTCGCAATCCTGATCGCCGGGTTTCTTGCCATCTATTTCATCATCGGCGCCCGCCTGGTCCAATACGGCCTTGCCGAACCGGCGGTGACGGGAGTGATCGGCAGCAGCCCGGTCGCCTCGAGGCCGGACATCGTCGATCGCAACGGGGCGCTGCTGGCAACCGACCTCAACATGATCTCGCTCTACGCCGACCCGCGCAGGATCGTCGATGCGAACGAAGTCGTCGAGAAGCTCGCCATGGTCATCCCCAGCCTCGACTGGAGCGAGACGCACAAGAAGCTGCGATCGGGAACCGCCTTCCAATGGCTGAAGCGGCAGCTCACCCCGAAACAGCAGTCCGATATCCTGGCGCTCGGCATCCCGGGCATCGGCTTCAGGCCGGAAAAACGCCGGTTCTATCCGGGCGGCGCGACCGCCTCTCACGTCGTCGGCCATGTGAATGTCGACAATCAGGGCCTTGCCGGAATGGAGCGCTATCTGGACCAGCAGGGCCTCGGCGATCTTCGCCGCGCCGGGCTGACCGGCGGCGCCCCGCTCGAGCCCGTCCGGCTATCCATCGATCTTCGCGTCCAGAACATCGTCCGCCAGGTCGTTGCCAACGCGATGACGGCCTATAAGGCCGAGGCCGCCGGCGCCGTCATTCTCGATGTCGATACCGGCGAGGTGCTGGCGATGGCGTCGGTGCCCGACTACGACCTCAACGAACCCTCCCGAACGCTGCCGGACGGCAGCGTGGACAAGGACTATGAAAAGGGCTGGTTCAACCGGATGAGCAACGCCACGTTCGAGATGGGCTCGACCTTCAAGAGCTTCACGCTGGCGATGGGGCTGGACGAAGGCAAGATCACCCTGAATTCCGTCGTCGATGCATCCCGCCCGATCCGCATGGGGGGCTTCACCATCAAGGATTTCCGCGGCAAGAACCGGCCGCTCTCCATCCCCGAAGTCTTTCAGTATTCATCCAATATCGGCACCGCCGCGGTCGCCGACAGGGTTGGGGTGGAGGGCCATCAGCAGTTCCTCACCAAGCTCGGCCTTCTGTCCCGGATGGAAACCGAGATGCCGGGCGTGGCGACGCCGACCCAGCCAAGGACATGGAAGAAGATCAACTCGGTCACCATCTCGTTCGGCCACGGGGTCGCGACCACCCCGCTGCAGACCGCGGTTGCCGCCGCGGCTCTGATCAACGGCGGGACCCTCATTCCTCCGACCTTCCTTCCCCGCTCTGCGGAGGAGGCCACACGGATGTCCCGCCGGGTGATAAAGCCCAGTACCGGCGCCGACATGCGTTACCTGTTCACCTGGAACGGCGTGAAGGGCTCGGGACGCGGTGCGCAGGTCGAAGGCTTCCACGTCGGCGGCAAGACGGGTACCGCCGACAAGGTGATCAACGGACGTTACGCCAAGGACATCAATTTCAACGCCTTCGTCGCCGCCTTCCCGATGGACAGGCCGAAATACATCGTGCTTTCGATCATCGACGCTCCGCAGACCGGCGAACACGGAGGACGGACGGCGGCCTCCACCGCCGCTCCGATGATCAAGGAGATCATCGGCCGAGCGGCGCCCCTGCTCGGCGTGCAGCCCCGTTTCGGGCCTCCGGACGCGCCACGCCTGCTGGAGAACTATTAGACCGCAGAGTGCCTTAAGGCCGGCTGGGACACCACGACTGCGCCGGAGTGGCCGCGCAAGCGCCCGGTCCTGCGAGGGCGGACAGGGCGCCTACTCCATTCCCCGCAATTCCTCCCGATGCCTGACCATCGCCAGGAACCGGCGGTAATCGCGCCCATAGTGCTCGGCCCGCGCCGGATCGGGCAGGCGCTCGGTGCCGCCGCCGTCCATCGCCTGGCCCGCTTCGGACAGCGAACCATGCACCCCGCCGGCAACCGCCGCCGCCATCGCCGTGCCGAGCAGCACCGCGTCGCGGTTCTCGGGGATCACCACCTTGCGGCCGGTGACGTCGGCATAGAGTTCGATCAGAAGCGGGTTGTTGACGTGGCCGCCGGTGACGTGGAGGGTTTCGAACCGGTAGCCGTACTCGGAGAGCGCATCGAGAATGTGCCTTATGCCGAGCGCGATCGCCACGCAGGTTCTCCAATAGAGCCGGCAGAGGCCGTCGAAGGAGGTGTCGAGCGTCAGCCCGCTGATCACGCCGGTCGCGTGCGGGTCGGCAAGCGGCGAGCGGTTGCCATGGAAATCCGGCAGGACGTGAAGGCCGGGCGCGATGTCGCCCTCCATTTCAGTGCGCAGCTCGCCGACGCGGGCGATGATGCGGCCATGCAGCTCCGCCGTCGGCTCGCCGCCGGCCGCGTGCATCAGCACGATATGGTCGAGCAGCGCGCCCGCAGCCGACTGCCCGCCTTCGACCAGCCAGCGGCCGGGCAGGATCGCCTCGTAATAGGGACCCCAGAGACTGCGGCCGGGTTTGGATTCCCTGGTGAAGGCAACGATGCAGCTCGACGTGCCGCCGATCAGCGCCACGCTGGTTTCGAGTTTAGCGCCTTCGGAGGCGCCGCCGGAAACTCCTCCGAGCACGCCGAAAGCGCCCGCATAGGCGTCGATCATGCCGGGCGCCACCTGCACTCCCGTGTCGAGGCCGAGCTCCTCGGCCGCCCGACGGCTGAGGCTGCCCATGCTCGTGCCGATGCCCACCGTCTTGTCAGGCAGGCCGCCCTTTTCGAGCAGGTCTTCAAGGCCGGCCAGCGCCAGGTAATCGGCGCTCCAGCCGGGGTTCTCGTGGGCGAGATAGTTCCACTTGGCAGTCAGCGTGCAGCGCGAACGGGCGAGCGAGCCGGTCGCCTTCCAGGTGAGGAAATCGGCAAGATCGAAGAGATAGCCCGCCCTCTCCCAGCTCTGCGGCAGCTGCTGTTTCAGCCACATCAGCTTCGGCATTTCCATTTCGGGCGAGAGCGAGCCGCCGGAAAACTCGAGCACCTTGTGGCCGCTGGCCGAAAGCTGGTCGGCCTGTTTGATCGCCCGGTGGTCGAGCCAGACGATCGTGTCCTGATTGGCCCTGCCGGTCGTCGAGACCGTCAGCGGCCTCCCCTCCCGGTCGCGCGCGACGAGCGAACAGGTGGCGTCGAAGCCGATCGCGGCGATATGGGCGGCGGTTATGCCGGCTTCGGCCATCGCCTCCCTGACCGCACGGCAGGTGGCGGCCCAGATGTCCTCGGAATCGTGTTCGGCGTGATTCTGCTTCGGGCGGAACATCAGGATCGGGTGTTTCGCCTTGGCGAGCAGGCGCCCGTCGCGATCAAAGATGCCGGCGCGGGCGCTGCCCGTGCCGATATCGACCGCAACGAGGTGATCACGCATCCGGTTCTGTTTCCTGTCCCTTGTGTCCGCTCACGTATTCCCCAGACTTCACCTAGGGCGCCGTCTGCGGAACGGGGCCGTTGCGACCCTCTATATGTTTCCGGACAAGGTGGATCAAATCCGGCATCGCGTCAAACACGACTTCCGGTGAAAGTGCATCGATCCGTTCCCGGTAGCCGGGAACCGAGGCATGCGAACCGCCGACGAAGGCGAAGACCGCCATGCCGGCGCTGTGACCCGCCTCTATGCCGGCGGGGCTGTCCTCGATGACGATGCAGCTTGCGGGATCGGCGCCCATTTCGCTCGCCGCATGCAGGAAGAGGTCCGGCGCCGGCTTGCCCTTTTCCACCATCGTCGCGGAAAAGATGTTCGGCTCCAGCCTGTCGATCAGGCCGGTGAGCGAAAGCGACAGGCGGATGCGCTCCGGCTGGCTGGAGGACGCAACGCAGCGCCGAAAACCCAAGGCATCCAGGGTCTCGCCAATGCCCGGCATCGGCTGCAGCTCGGCGCGGAAACGGGCATAGAGATCGCGGCGCATGCCCTCCAGGAACGCGTCGTCGGCCTCGACCCCGAACTCCTCGCGCATCGCCTTGGTGACCGTACCGAGGCTGCGGCCGAGGAAGCGGCGATAGGCCTCCGCCGCATCCATCTCGACACCCTTGCGGCGCAGCGCATCGACGAGGACGCGCACGGATACCGGCTCGCTGTCGACGAGGACCCCGTCGCAATCGAAGATCACCAGCGGTCCCGCCGACTGTTGCACGATGCGCATCCTCCCTTGGCACCCGCTATTTGACCAGCTTGCCGCCGAGATAAAGCTCCAGCGTCCTCGCCGTCCCCTCACCCCAGAGCGTCTTCAGCGCATGCGCGAAGCGGGTTCGGAACAGCTCGGATTTTGCAACGTCCCCAAAAATGTCGCCGAGCGCAAGGAAGGCCTCCGGGTTATCCTTGGCTTTCAGCGCCGCGGCGTTCAGGCGGTCGGCGCTGGCGTCGTTGAAGACGATCTCCTTGCCGCTGTCGGACGTGCCGGCGAAGTAGCGGCACCACAGCGCCGAAACCAGCGACAGGCCGACGATATCCTGCCCATTGGCGAGCCGGTCGGCGGTCGAGGGCAGGATGAATTTCGGCTGGCGGTTGGAGCCGTCCTGCGCCAGCCGCGGGATCGTGTCGCCGATCTTCGGGTTGGAGAAGCGCCGCTCGATCAGCTTGTAATAGTCGATGAGATTGGTGTTCGGCACCGGGGGGATGACCGGGATGATCTCGTCCTTCTCCAGCTTTTCGAGGAAGGCGCGGATCAGCCTGTGCTCCATGGCCTCATGCACGAAATGAATGTCGAGAAGCGCCGCCGGATAGGCGATGGCCGCATGGCCGCCGTTGAGGATGCGGATCTTCATCAGCTCGTAGGGCGCCACATCGGCCACGAACTGGACGCCCACCTCTTCCAGCCTTGGCCGGCCGGAGGGGAACTTGTCCTCCATCACCCACTGCTTGAATTCCTCGCAGAACACCGGCCAGTTGTCGTCGATGCCGAAATCCTGTCTGAGGATATCGATCTCGCGCTGGCCCGTGGCGGGTGTGATGCGGTCGACCATCGAATTCGGGAAGGCGACGTTCTCGTGGATCCAGTCGGCGAAATCCGGGTCGGAAAGCCGCGCGAGCCCGATGACCGCATGCTCGGTCACCTCGCCGTTTCCGGGAATGTTGTCGCAGGACATGATGGTGAACGGGACGATGCCCCGCGCCTTGCGTTCCTTGAGGCCGGCCAGGATGAGGCCAAATACCGTCTTCGGGTTCGCCGGATTGCGGCCATCCTCGACGATTGCCGGATGGGCCGGATTGAACGCACCCGCCGCATCGATGAAATAGCCGCCCTCGGTGATCGTCATCGAGACGATGCGGATCTTCGGGTCGGCCAGCGTATTGACGAGCGTCGCGACGTCGCCGGGCGCGATGATGTCGATCATCGGCGCGGTGATGCGCGCGGCCGTCCTGTTGTTGTCCTGCTCGACGACGGTGGTGAGATAATCCTGGGCCTTCAGCTTGTCGCGCATGGCCGCGTCGGACGGCATCACGCCGGCGCCGATGATCGCCCAGTCATGCGCCTTGCCGGTGTTGAACAGGTCATCGAGATAGATCGCCTGGTGGGCGCGATGGAAGTTGCCGACGCCGAAATGCAGGATACCGGCGGTCAGGCCCTTGGGATCATAGGCCGGCACGGCGGCGGTGGCCGCAGCGTCGTTCAAGCGCGCCAGCGAAAGCTTCACAGTCATTGTCTTTACTCCAGTCTCGCGCTCAGGCGCGAAGGGCCAGGCCCTTGTCATCGAACCGATGCAGCTTGGCTTCGTCGGGCGTGAGGTAAACCCGGTCGCCGTATTGGGCGCCGAACTCGCCGCCTGCACGGGCGGTGACCTGGCCGATGCCATCGACATCGAGATGCAGGAACGTGTCGGCGCCGAGATGTTCGGCGACCTTCACCGTGCCGGTCCACAACCCGCTGTCCTTCGAAAGGATCAGATGCTCCGGCCGGATACCGGCGGTCTTGGCGCTCTTCGATTGCGCATAGGTGCCGGTGACGAAGTTCATGTGCGGTGAGCCGATGAAGCCGGCGACGAACAGGTTGCGCGGCGTCTTGTAGAGTTCGAGCGGCGAACCGACCTGCTCGATGTTACCGCGGTTCAGGACGACGATCTTGTCGGCCATGGTCATCGCCTCGACCTGGTCGTGGGTGACGTAGATCATTGTCGTCTTCAGCTGATGATGCAGGTCGCTGATCTCCAGCCGCATCGTGCCGCGCAGCGCGGCATCGAGGTTGGAAAGCGGCTCGTCGAACAGGAAGGCCGAGGGCTCCCGCACGATTGCGCGGCCGATCGCGACGCGCTGGCGCTGACCGCCGGAAAGCTGCGAGGGGCGGCGCTCCAGATAGTCGGTGAGGTTCAGCACCCGGGCGGCGGCTTCAACCTTCTTGTCGATCGCCGACTGCTCCATCTTCGCCATCTTCAGCGGGAAGGCGATGTTCTTCCGAACGCTCATATGCGGATAGAGCGCGTAGGACTGGAAGACCATGGCAAGCCCACGTGCCGCGGGTGCCGCGTCGGTCACGTCCTTGCCGTCGATCAGGATATGCCCCCCGGACACGTCCTCCAGCCCGGCGATCAGCCGCAGCAGCGTGGACTTGCCGCAGCCGGACGGGCCGACGAAGACGACGAATTCGCCGTTGTTGATTTCAAGATCGATGGAAGGAATGACCTTCGCCTCGCCGAACACTTTCGAGACTTTTTGGAGCGTGATGCTGCCCATGTCCGTTTTCCTTACTTAACCGCGCCAAACGTGAGGCCGCGAACGAGTTGTTTCTGTGAGAACCAGCCGAGGATGAGGATCGGCGCGATGGCCATGGTCGAGGCTGCCGAGAGCTTTGCCCAGAACAGACCTTGCGGACTGGAGAAGGAGGCGATGAAGGCCGTCAGCGGCGCCGCATTGGTGGTGGACAGCCGGATCGTCCAGAAGGACTCGTTCCAGGCGAGGATGATGTTGAGGAGCAGGGTCGAGGCGATACCCGGCACCGCCATCGGCGTCAGCACGTAGACGATCTCCTGCCAGAGGCCCGCCCCGTCCATCCGCGACGCTTCCAGGATTTCGCCGGGAATTTCGCGGAAATAGGTGTAGAGCATCCAGACCACGATCGGCAGGTTGATCAGCGTCAGCATGACGGTGAGACCGATGCGGCTGTCGAGCAGGCCGAAATCGCGGAACATCAGGTAGATCGGCACCAGTACCGCGACTGCCGGCATCATCTTGGTGGAGAGCATCCACATCAGGATGTCCTTGGTCCGTTTGGTCGGCGAAAACGCCATCGCCCAGGCGGACGGGATGGCGATGATCAGCGCCAGGATCGTCGATCCGACCGACAGGATCACCGAGTTCATGAACGGCTTGAAATAGTCGCGCTGCGTCTGGACGGTGATGTAGTTCTCGAACGTCCCGGACGGCCACAGGCTGAAGCCGGCGATCGCTTCCGGCTCCGTCTTGATGCTGGTGATCAGCGTGTAGAGGATCGGGAAGAAGATGATCAGCGCGACGACCCAGGCGGCGGCGGTGGCGGTGACCTTGTGTCTTGTGGTGACGGAACGGGCCATGATCTTCTCCTACCGGTCCAGGTTCTTGCCGACGGCGCGCATCAGGAAGAAGGCGACGATATTGGCGAGCACGACCGCGATGATGCCGCCTGCCGAGGCACCGCCGACGTCGTAGCCGAGGAGCGCCGTGCGGTAGATCAGGAAGGCGAGGTTGGTGGAAGCGTAACCGGGGCCGCCATTGGTGGTGACCAGGATTTCCGCATAGACGCCGAGCAGGAAGATCGTCTGGATGAGGATGACGACCGTGATCGCCCGGGCCAGATGCGGCAGCACCAGGTAGATGAAACGGCTGAGGAAGTTGGCGCCGTCCATCTCGGCCGCTTCTTTCTGCTCGCCATCGAGCGACTGGAGCGCGGTGAGCAGGATGAGAGTCGCGAACGGCAGCCACTGCCAGGCAACGATGATGACGATCGAAAAGAGCGGATAACGCGCGAACCAGTCGACCGGCTGCAGCCCGAAAAACTTGTTGATGTCCGCCAGCACGCCGTAACCCGGGTGCATGATCATGTTCTTCCAGATCAGCGCCGCGACCGGCGGCATCACGAAGAACGGCGAGATGACCAGGATGCGCACGATCCCCTGCCCGAAGATCGGCTGGTCGAGCAGCAGCGCAATGGCGATGCCGCCGATGACGGTGATCAGGAGCACGCCGACGACGATGACCAGCGTGTTCCAGATCGACTGGAAGAAGGCGGGATCGGTATAGAAGAACTGGTAGTTGAACAGGCCCGTGAAGCTGACATTCGACGGATCGAGCAGATTATAGTTCTGGAACGAGAACCACAGCGTCATCGCCAGCGGTACGATCATCCAGACCAGAAGAAGCAGAACGGAGGGCGCCATCATCAGGCGCGCCAAAGTCTTGGTGTTTTGCGTTGCCATATCGACGCCCTCCCTTTGGCCGCCTTGATGCGGCTCTTACGCTATTGGATATGCCATGAGACCGCGGAACCGTAAGCCCCTCACCTCGCCTCCGCTTTGCTCGGCGCACCCTCTCCCCGCAAGCGGGGCGAGGGGAACCATTACCGGAGCGGCATGTCCCTTCTCCCCGTCAAAACGGGGAGAAGGTGCCGGCAGGCGGATGAGGGGCACTCACCATCTGCCGGCGCAACCTCGGGAGGCTTACTTCGGATAACCGGCGCGCTTCATTTCACGCGCGGTCGCCGTCTGGGCTTGGGCAAGCGCGTCGGCGACCGTGGACTGGCCGGCGACGACCGCCGAGAACAGCTGGCCGACATTGGTGCCGATCGCTTGGAATTCCGGGATCGCCACGAACTGGCCGCCGGTATAGGGCACCGGCTTGACGGTCGGCTTGGTGATGTCGGCGGCGTTCATCGCAGCAAGGGTCGGGACCGCGAAGGCGGCAGCCTTTTTGTACTCCTCGTTGTTATAAAGCGAGGTGCGGGTGCCCGGAGGAACGTTGGCCCAGCCTTCCTTGGAAGCGACGAGCTGGGTATATTCCTTGCTGGTTGCCCAGGAGATGAATTTCTGCGCCGAGTCCGCCTTCTTGGAGGAGTTCGGAACGGCCAGGTTCCAGGACCACAGCCAGTTGCCATGGTTTTTCATCTCGCCCTTTACCGGGAAGAGCGCGTAACCCACCTTGTCGGCAACCTTGGAATCCTTCGGGTTGGAGACGAAGGACGCAGCAACCGTGGCATCCATCCACATGCCGCATTTGCCCTGCTGGAACAGCGTCAGGTTTTCGTTGAAGCCGTTCGAGGAGGCGCCGGCCGGACCGGCATCCTTCATCAGGTCGACATAGAACTGCAGGGCGGCCTTCCATTCCGGCTGGTCGAACTGCGGGTTCCACTTCTCGTCGAACCAGCGGCCGCCAAACGAGTTGGTGAGCGCGGTGATGAAGGCCATGTTCTCGCCCCAGCCGGCCTTGCCGCGCAGGCAGATGCCGTTCACGTCGCCCTTCCGGTCGGTGATCTTGCGGGCCGCATCGCCGATGAATTCCCAGGTCGGGTTTTCCGGCATCTTCAGGCCGGCCTTCTCGAACAGGTCCTTGCGATACATGATCATCGCCGACTCGCCGTAGAACGGTGCGGCATAAAGCTTGCCGTTGACCGTCAGACCGCCCTTGATCGCCGGCAGGATGTCGTTGGTATCGTATTTGTCGCCGAGCTTGTTGAGCTCGAGCAGCCAGCCCTGCTTGGCCCAGATCGGAACTTCGTAATTGCCGATCGTCAGGATGTCGTACTGGCCGCCCTTGGTGGCGATGTCGGTGGTGACGCGTTCGCGAAGAACGTTTTCTTCGAGCGTGACCCAGTTGATCTGAATGTCCGGATTGGCCTTGGTGAACTCGGAAGTCAGGCCCTGCATGCGGACCATGTCGCCGTTGTTGACCGTCGCGATGGTGAGGGTTTCAGCCGAGGCCGCGGTGGAGAAAAGGCCGGCAAGCGCCAGCGCCGAGCAGGCGCCCAGCAAAATCGTCTTCAATGTCATATCTTCCTCCCAGAAGATGAGTAACGAGCATTCGCTTTGCTCATGGGCAATTACTCACTTATTGGCGCGAAATGTCAATCGCCATTCGTCGCTGCATTGCAGCGCAGAAGGGTCAGGTCGTTGATTTACCTAGAGATAATTTTGCTCAGCGGGCGAGCAATTGCTCCGCCGTCGCTTCGTCGGTGATCAGGCCGTTGATGATACCGCCCTCGAGCGCGGCGGAAATGGCCCGCACTTTTTTCCGCCCCTGGGCGATCCCGATGACGGCGGAGGTCTCCCGCGACGGGATGGGCACGCTGGCGACCCGTTCGTTGATGGAATTGGCGAGAAGCCGGCCCTGGCTGTCATAGACCCAGCCGCAGATCTCGCCGGCCGCACCGTCCTGGACGAGCTTCAGCATCTCCTCCTTGCCGAGGAAGCCATCGACGCAGAGCGGCCCGTCGGGCCCGAGTTCGCCGATGCCGACGAAGGTGACGTCGGCCTGCGCGCCGAGCGCCAAGGTCGATCGCACCAGCGCCTGGTCGTGCAGGGTCTCGCGTTCCTCCGCCGACGAACAGAGAACCGGCAGCGGCATGGGGAAATGCCGCGCCTTGATCGCGTCGGCCATCGAGAAGATGACGTTGTAGAAGGCGGCCGATCCGTCCGGCCCGATATTGCCGGTGAGCGACACGATGCGGTGCTGCGGACACTCCATCGGCGGCAACTGGTCGACGGCGGCCTTCAGCGTGCGGCCCGTGCCGACCGCAATCACGATCGGATCCGGCCGCTTCAGCCAGCGCTCGATCTCGGCGGCTCCTGCTTCGGCGATCCCCACGGTGCTGGAAACCCCGGCCGGATCGCTCGGCACCACTTCGACATGCTTCAGGTCGTATTTCCTGCGCAGGCCTTCGGCGAGTTCCAGGCAGGCGGCGATCGGATGGTCGAGCCGCACCTTGATCAGCCGCTCGGCGACCGCCAACGACACCAGCCGCTGCGCCGACTGCCGCGAAATGCTCATGGCCGCCGCGATCTCGTCCTGGGTGCGCCCGGCGACATAATAGAGCCAGCCGGCCCGTGCCGCATCGTCGAGCCGCCCTTGCGTGTCAGACCGTTTTGCCATGGCAGAAAATTCTCCTCCGCCTGTTGCTGCCATGGTTTCGGATCGTCTGTCAAACGGTCGACGAACCGCCTAGATAGCGGAAGGAGGACCTATTCTGGAAAGCGGCCTCTGACCTCATGAGACTGAAGCGCAACGACAGTCATCTTAGTGTTTTGAGATATTGGCCGGTGATTTCAAACCAAAGACGACGCGAGGGCTTTTGAAGCTTGAACAGCCACTCGCTCTCGATCATGCCCATGGCTTGATCTAAACGTTGTGCGGCCAGGACCTCTTTGCATCCAAGATGTAGGATATTCAGTCCGGAAAAACGAGGATTGTTTCCGTAGCGGTTTGCTATTCTTCGCATGTCCAGATCGATAGCGACAAGAATTGCATCGTTCTTCATCGCGGTTTCACAAACAAGAAGGTCGGGAGCACCATCCTCAAGCACCTCGTGATAGGCTATTACATCGTGCCCATGAGTTTGAATTATTTTCCCTACGGAAACCGGTACGCCCGCATCCAAGAGAAATATCATGGTGGGACGTTTCGGTGTCACGCGGCGTCTTTATGTTTAATGGCCGCGGCTATGTCAGCCTCCGTCAGACTGGGATATTCCTCTCTGATTTGATTTACTGTGTAGCCTTCGTCGGCAAATGCCTTGATCGTACTGACTGGAATTCGGGTGCCCGCGATCACAGGCTTGCTCTTCGCAATGCCTTTTTTAGTTTCGATTTGGCCGACAAGATTCTTGTCGCGGCGACGCATGCCATCTACGGCTTTCCGCATGTCGCCAGTCACTATCTCAAGGGCAATTTCGAGTACACCTTGCCCTGTGATGATTTCTTCCTTTGCGCTAGTCACCGGGTTGTCGAACGCAACCCGTTTATTTAGCACATAAAGTTTTGTCTTCGCCCAAACATCCTCACCAAGATGAGAAAGCGTCTCTTTGACTTGGCGAAGGTGCTGAAGTGAGACTTTATGTTCATTCCGAAGTGAATTCAGTATCTTAAGTGAGACAAGATCGCGGAAAGAATAAAGCCGGCTAAATGGTTGACTGCGATCCTCGTAAGCCAAGCTAGGCACAAAGAATCCAATCCTATCCCAGTGTCGTAATTGAGGCACCGTAACGCCGGTCAGCCGCTCCACCTGATCCTCGGTGAAGGCTGCTATCACAGTTTTTGTTGGCCCTTTGCTCATAGCGTAAAAGCTAACTTTCCAAGCGAGTCTGAACTATTAAAGAAAACGATATCACATCAAGTTTTGTTGCCTAACGGGCCATCACCTGGTCCTCGCGAACGTAGGCTAACTGTTCTTCGACCGAGAACCCTTCGCGATCGAACATCTCGAACATAGCGATATCATCCGCATCGAGAGGATTGCCCTCGATCGCCTGAAGATGCGCCGCCTCGAGGGTGCGCTGCCGGATCGTGTCCTTGTCGCTCATGAAAGACCGTTTCCTCGATGCCTGTATTGGCAAATCGCCGGGATTGCAGGCATCCCCAAGATACCAGAAATCCGGGCGACCGGCAAATTCGAGCATGCAAGAAGCTACGCCACCTGCACCACATGCCCCGCGGAAACCTCGCGGTATTCGCGCTTCGGCGGCACGTAGTTGACCGGGCGGATCGGGCTCTTGATCTCGTCGGTCGACATGTTGCGCCTGATCCGCCGGCGCGACGGATCCGGCACCGGCACCGCCGACATCAGCTTCCTCGTATAGGGATGCTGCGGGTTTTCGAACACCGCCGCGCGCGGGCCGATCTCGACGATCTCGCCGAGATACATCACCGCGACGCGGTGGCTGACGCGTTCGACCACCGCCATGTCATGGCTGATGAACAGGAAGGCGAGGTTCAGGCTCTGCTGCAGGTCAAGCAGCAGGTTGCAGACCTGCGCCTTGATCGACACGTCGAGCGCGGAAACCGCCTCGTCCGCGACGATCACCTTCGGGTCGAGCATCAGCGCCCGTGCGATCGCGATGCGCTGGCGCTGGCCACCGGAGAATTCGTGCGGAAACCGTTTCATCATGTCGGCGGAAAGGCCGACCTTCTCCATCAGGCCAGCCGCCTTGTCCCGGGCCTGTTGCTTGGTGCCGAGCCCGTGCTCGATATAGGGTTCCATGACCGCCGAACCGACGCTCATGCGCGGATTGAGCGAGGCGAACGGGTCCTGGAAGACCATCTGGATCGACCGGCGCATCTGGCGCAGCGTCGGCTGGTCGAGCTTCATCACCTCGTAGCCGTCAAGGGTGACTTCGCCGCTGGTCGGCGTGATCAGACGCGTCACGGAACGGCCGGTGGTCGACTTGCCGCAACCGGATTCGCCGACAAGCGACAGGGTCTCGCCCTCGAAGAGGTTGAACGATACCTTCTCGACGGCGTGCACGGCGCCGGACTTGCGCCCGAACAGGCCGGAGTGGATGTCGAACCGCGTGGTCAGGTCCTTGACGTCGAGGATCGGCGTCTTGCCCTTGGCGACCGTGTCGGTAACGTCGGCAAGCGGCATCTGCTCGCCGGTCTTGATATCGACGATCGGGAAGCGAAGCGGGAGCCTGCGCTCGCCCATCGAGCCGAGCTTCGGCACCGCGGAAAGAAGCGCCCGCGTATAGGGATGCTGCCCACGGTGGAAAATATCCCCGGTAGGCCCCGTCTCGACCGCATCGCCGCGATACATGACGATGGTGCGGTCGGCGACTTCGGCCACAACGCCCATGTCGTGCGTGATGAAGAGAACCGACATGCCCTCCTCTTCCTGCAGCAGCTTGATGAGATCGAGGATCTGGCCCTGGATGGTGACGTCGAGCGCCGTGGTCGGCTCGTCCGCGATCAGCAGCTTCGGCTTGGAGGCGAGCGCCATGGCGATCATCACGCGCTGGCGCATGCCGCCGGAAAACTGATGCGGATATTCGTCGAACCGCGAGGCGGCATTCGGGATGCGCACCTTTTCGAGCAGGCGGATCACTTCCGCCTTCGCATCCGCCTTGCTGATGTCGGTATGGACGGTCAGCGCTTCTGCGATCTGCTTGCCGATCGGGAAAATCGGGTTGAGCGAAGTCATCGGCTCCTGGAAGATCATCGAGATGTCGTTACCGCGCACACGGCGCATCTGCTCTTCCGGCAGCGACAGGAGTTCGCGGCCGTTGAGGAAGACCTGGCCCTCGATCCTGCTCGAGTTTTTGGGCAGCAGCCGCATGATCGACAGCGAGGTGACGCTCTTGCCCGAGCCCGATTCACCGACGATTGCCACCGTTTCGCGCGGCGCCACGTCGAAAGAGATGTTGCGCACGACCGTGCGCCATTCATCGTTGACGCGGAAAGAGGTCGACAGGTTGCGGACCGACAGGACGGGGGTCACCGAACCGCCGCCCTGTTCCATGGAATTTCCGGAAAGCAGCATGGAGGGTCTCCTGGGTTCGGTCGATCAGGCGGCGAGCGCGGTTTCGGCGAGCGTGACCCAATAGCTGACGCCGAAGGGGATGGCTTCGTCATTGAAGTCGTAAGCTGCGTTGTGGAGGCTCGCGGTATCGCCATTGCCGATGAAGATGAAGGCACCGGGGCGCTTTTCCAGCATGTAGGAAAAATCTTCCGCGCCCATATGCGGCGCCATGCCTGTCTGCACCGCCTTGGGCCCAGCCACCTTGCCGGCGATCTCGACCGCAAAATCGGTCTCGTGGTCATGGTTGAAGGTGACGGGGTAGCCTCGGCGATACACCACCTCGGCGGTTGCGCCATGGGCGATGGCGGTCGACTGTGCCACCTCGCTCAGCCGCTTCTCGGCGAAATCGCGGGTTTCCGGCAAAAGCGTGCGCACCGTGCCGGTCATCGTCACATGCGCCGGGATGACGTTGCTCGCCTCGCCGCCATGGATCGAGGCGACGGTCACGACCAGCGACTTCAGCGGATCCGTCTCGCGGGAGACGATCGACTGCAGCGCCAGCACGATATGCGAAGATACCAGGATCGGGTCGATCGAGTTGTGCGGCTGGGCGGCGTGGCTGCCGCGGCCGTGGATGGTGATCTCGAACGTGTCGGCCGCTGCCATGATGCCGCCCTTGCGGGTGGCGAAACTGCCGACCGGAAGCCGCGGCTCGTTGTGCATGCCGTAGACCTGCCGGATCCCGAACTTCTCCATCATGCCGTCGTTGATCATCGCGAGCGCGCCGCCGCCGCCCTCTTCCGCAGGCTGGAAGATCACCGCGACCGAGCCCTTGAAATTGCGGGTTTCGGCGAGGTATTGCGCGGCGCCGAGCAGCATGGCGGTGTGACCGTCATGGCCGCAGGAATGCGCCTTGCCGGGGATCTTGGAAGCCCACGGCTTTCCGGAGGTCTCGAGGATCGGCAGCGCATCCATGTCGGCACGGAAGCCGATGACCGGGCCGTCCCCCTGGCTGCCCTTGATGATGGCGACGACGCCGGTCCTGCCGATGCCGGTCTCGACGGTGTCGCAGCCGAAGGCCCTGAGCTTTTCGGCGACGAATTTCGATGTCTCGTGGACGTCGTAAAGCAGCTCCGGATTCTCGTGCAGATGGCGCCTCCATTCGGCGACCTGATCCTGCATTTCGGCGACGCGATTGATCACTGGCATTACGAAGACCTCGTTGTTTTTTTGCTGTTTCCACCCTGGCCAAAGAGTGGATGTCGCCCAGATATTGCGACGTGGAGAGACGACTTTGCAAGCTTCAATTTTCCGACTTGAACGGAAAATAGGCCTATGCTTAGATGGCTCAAAATTTGATCATGCTCGCCAAAGGCGGCAGGATTTAACTCGTCCTTAATGTAGTTTCCACGGAGGAAAAGAAGAAGATCACGCTGCGAAGTCAATAAGTTGAGGAAGGTGACTTCGCAGTCCCGAGGCATAAAAAAGCCGGCTCCACCGGCATGCCCAACCACAACTCATAAGAGAACGATAAGGGGAATAGCAGCATGAAAAACCTCAAACTTCTTCTGGCCGGCACGGTTGCCGCACTTGGCCTGGCCGGCACTGCCGCGCATGCCGAACGGGGCACGGACGGGGATCTGAAGATCCTGTTCTGGCAGGCCGTTTCGACGATGAACCCCTACCTCTCCGGCGGCACCAAGGAAGTCTACGCATCCTCCATGGTCATCGAGCCGCTCGCCCGCTACGACGAGAAGGGCGCCCTCGTGCCGATGCTGGTGTCCGAGATCCCGACCGTCGAGAACGGCGGGGTCGCCAAGGACCTCATGAGCATGACCTGGAAGATCAAGCCGGGCGTCAAATGGTCGGACGGCACGCCTTTCACGGCCGACGACGTCATCTTCACCTGGAAATACTGCATCGCGCCGGACGGCGGCTGCGCCCAGGCCGCCCAGTATGAAGGCGTCAAGAGCGTCGAGGCTCCGGATCCGCAGACGGTCAAGATCACCTTCACCGAACCGAAGCCCTATCCCTACAGCGCCTTCGTCGGCGCCCAGTCGCCGGTCATCCAGAAGAAGCAGTTCGAGAACTGCGTCGGCGCCAAGGCTCCGGGCTGCACCTCGGCCAATTTCGGGCCGATCGGCACCGGCCCGTTCGTCGTCAAGGAATTCAAGCCGAATGACGTCATCACGCTGACTGCCAACACCAACTACCGCGATGCGGCCAAGCCCGCCTTCGCGACCGTCACGCTCAAGGGCGGCGGTGACGCAGCATCTGCCGCGCGCGCCGTTCTCGAGACCGGCGAATACGATTATGCCTGGAACATGCAGGTAGAGCCGGAAATCCTTGCCAAGATGGTCGCCGCCGGCAAGGGCAAGCTCGAAACCGCCTTCGGCACCCAGGTCGAGCGTATCAACCTCAACCACTACAATGCCGATCCGTCGCTGGGCGCCAAGCGATCCACCAAGGAAGCCGGTCCGCATCCGTCGCTCTCCGATCCGGCCGTCCGCCGCGCCCTGTCGCTCGCCATCGACCGCAGCATCATCGTCGAAGCCGGTTACGGCGCTGCCGGCAAGGCAACCTGCAACATCGTGCCTGCCCCGGCCGCCGTCGCCTCCACCAAGAACGACAGCTGGTGCCTGAAGCAGGATGTTGCGGCGGCCAACAAGCTGCTCGACGATGCCGGCTGGAAGAAAGGCCCGGATGGCATCCGCGCCAAGAACGGCGTCAAGCTCTCCTTCCTCTACGCGACCTCCACCAACTCGGTCCGCCAGGCGACCCAGGAACTGGTGAAGGACATGTGGTCCCAGATCGGCGTCGCCGCCGAACTGCGCAACGCCAGCGCCTCCGTCTTCTTCGGCGGCGATCCGGCAAGCCCCGACACCTTCCAGAAATTCTATGCCGACGTCGAAATGTACACCAACAACTTCGACGGCACCGACCCGGAAAAATATCTGGCGGAATGGCTGTGCGACAAGGTTCCCGGCCCCGCGAACGGCTGGCAGGGCCAGAACATCCCGCGTTACTGCAACCCGGCCTATGACAAGCTGGTCGGCGAGCTCTCCAAGACCGCCGAGCTCGACAAGCGCGCCGCGCTTGCCAAGCAACTCAACGACATGCTGACCGAGGAAGGCGCGCATATTCCGCTCGTCCACCGCGGCAGCGTCTCCTCGCACTCCCTCAAGCTTGCCGGCGTGAGGATGAATGCCTGGGACAGCGAACTGTGGAACGTCGCCGACTGGTCGCGCTCGAAGTGATGCCGATCGCCGGGCCTGCCTCACGGCAGGTCCGGCGGCCGCATCGTCTTCTCCGCGCTAGTCTGGAGACTTATTGATGTTCACCTACACTCTGCGGCGATTGCTGTTTGCAATCCCGACGCTGCTGATCATCAGCTTCGTCATTTTCGCGCTGCTCGATCTTGCACCCAACGATCCGACCGGCGACCTGCCGTTGACGATCCCGCCGGAGGTCCGCGAACAGATCCGCGCATCGCTCGGCCTCGATCAGCCCTTCTTCTTCCGTTATCTCTACTGGCTGCAGCAATTCTTCATCAACGAACCGCTCAATATTCTCGAACGCCTGACCGGATGGCAGTTCGGCGATGGATCCCGCATGCGGGTTCTGTCCTGGGCGACCCGAAGCCCGGTCGTCGACCTGATCGTCCAGCGCCTGCCCCAGACGCTGTGGGTCGTCGGCCTCGCCTATCTGTTCGGCGTCCTGATCGCCGTTCCGATCGGCGTCATCTCCGCCTACAAGCAGTATTCGATCTTCGACCAGATCGGCACATTCGTATCGATGGTCGGTTATTCGGTGCCGACCTTCTTCACCGGCGTGCTGCTGGTCGTCATCTTCTCCTCCTACCTGCAATGGTTCCCGTCGGTCTATGACACCAATCTGGTCGTCAACGATTTCTCGAGCTTCCTGCAGCAGGTCAAGCAGATGGCTCTGCCGGTCACGGTTCTGTCGCTGTTCAACGCCTCTCAGATCACCCGTTTCGTGCGGGCCTCGATGCTGGACAACCTGCATCAGGACTATGTGCGCACGGCGCGCGCCAAGGGCGTCAAGGAGAAGTCGGTTCTGCTCATCCACGTGCTGCGCAACAGCCTGATCCCGGTCGTCACCGTGATCGCGCTCGGCGTGCCGACAATCTTCTCGGGCGCCATCATCACCGAGCAGATCTTCCGCGTGAACGGCCTCGGCCAGCTTCTCATCATCGCGGTTCAGGGGGCCGATATCCCGCTCGTCCAGACCCTGACCTTCATCTTCGCGGTGCTGATCGTGCTCTTCAACCTCATCGCCGACGTGCTCTACGGCATTCTTGACCCGAGGATCCGTTATGACTGATGCGACCATGACAGCGACGCCGCCCGCCAAGGCGGCAACCCCGACAAGGTCGGCCTTTGCCGACATGTGGCGTCAGTTCCGCTCCCACAAGGGCGGAGTGGCAGGGCTGATCGTCTTCACATTCATCGTGCTGGCGGTTTTTGTCGGCCCCTATATCCACCGCGTCGCGCCGAATGCCATCAACATCCGCGACAAGAACCAGTGGCCGTCGCTCGCCCATCCGTTCGGCACCGACAATCTGGGCAAGGACATGCTCGCCCAGGTGCTCGCCGGCGGCCGCATTTCGCTCGCCGTCGGCATCACGGCGATGCTCCTGGCGCTCTTCCTCGGAACGCTGGTCGGCGTGCTCTCGGGTTACATCCGCAGGCTGGACGGCCCGCTGATGCGTATCACCGACCTGTTCCTGGCATTGCCTCTCCTGCCGCTGCTGCTGGTCATCCTGATGCTTTTCCGCGATACGCTGAGGGCGGCCTTCGGGCCTGAAACCGGCATCTTCATCCTGATCGTCTTCGTGATCGGGATCACCAGCTGGATGCACACCGCCCGCATCGTGCGCGGCGACGTGCTGGCGGTCAAAAGCCAGGAATTCATCCTGGCGGCCAAGGCGAGCGGCATGCGGGAATACCGGATCATCCTCAGGCACATCCTGCCGAACGTGCTGAGTTCGATCATGGTCTCCGCGACATTGGGCATCGCCTCGGCGATCATCACGGAATCGGCGCTGAGCTTCCTGGGCCTCGGCTTTCCCTCGGATTTCCCGACCTGGGGACGGTTGCTCTTCGACGGTGCCAACTTCCTGCAGCTGACGCCCTCGCGCGTGCTGTGGCCGGGCCTGGCGATCTCGCTGACCGTCCTCAGCGTCAACTACATGGGTGATGCGATCCGCGATGCGCTCGATCCGAGAGCGCTCAAACATTGATCCTGCAAAGGACCTGACCCGAATGGCGGCTGCAAAGCCGCCATTTTTCGTTCGGCCCCCTGCGAAAATGGAGCGTTGAAAAAACTTTCAAAAAAGTTCGGAACCGCCGGAACCTATTTCCGGGACGCTCGTTATGTCAGTGTTCGAAGGCGACCCCCCGTCCCCCGCCCTACAAAGCCTTCGGACATACTCTTCAATCCCCCTCGAAGAGACGAACTGGCTCGGCTCCGTCAACCGGAACCGAGCCAGCTCAGTTTTGTGGGTAGTGGGTAGCTACGGCGGAGCTGGATTTTGGCAAATGCTTTCGTTGCAAGACGTCGCGGGTGACCTCGAAAACTACTCACTAACGACTAATCACCACAGACTATCCCTCACTCCCCGCCGCTCTCCAGCGGGAATACCAGCCGGTAACTGATACGGTCGTTCGAAATGACGTATTGCGCCTTGCCGTTGACGGAGGCCGGCACCACGCGTTCCAGTACGGTACTGCCGAAATGCGCCTTGAGCGAATCCTCGGTATCCTCGGCGCTCCGGCTTGCATCCAGCACCTCGTCCCAGATCATCTCGAGCGAGTCGTGGCCGTTGAGATGCATGCGGGTGCAGGTGACGTTGATCACCCGGCCGCTGCGCAACAGGGAACCGTGGCTGACGGCGTTGACGATCAGTTCGTGCAGCGCCAGGCCGATATGCAGCGAGGCGTTCGGCGTCAACAGGATGTTGTCGCCGTGCACCCGCACCAGATGCTTGTTTTCCGGCAGGTATTTTTCAGTCTGCTGCTGCACCAGTTCGAAGAAATAGGCGCCGCGCCAGCTGGAATCGGTGATCAGGTCCTGGCTCTGCGAGAGCGAATAAAGCCGCCCCCGGAACTTGTGCAGAAACAGTTCCAGCGAGCCGGAATAGCGGGCCGTCTGCAGCGCGATGCTCTGGATGATGGCGAGCAGGTTCTTGGAGCGGTGGCTGACTTCGCGCAGCAGCGCCCGCAGCAGCCGCTCGCGGTGGCGCTCTTCGGAACGGTCGATGATCGTGGTGACGAAATGCAGCCCGCCCCTGGCGAATTCGACGGTCTGGACGCGGAACTCGTAGATCTGCTCGGTGCCGATGGTGATCTCGATATGGCCCTTGCGGCCGGGTTCCGTCATGCCGTCCTTGAGGACGCCGAGTTTTGCCCCGACCTCCTCCCCGAACAGGCCGACATCGGTGGGGGTCCTGACGTGCTCGACCGCCCAGACCTCGGGAAGATGGGTAACGAAGAGATAGTTGCGGCCCGAGTCCTGGATCATGATGCTGGCACCGAGATCCACCAGCGCCGGCATGAAAAATTCGCGTAACTTGTCATCACTCTGACCAGCCTGCTGCCATGTCAGGGGATGCACCAAATTTCTCACTCCGTCTGCGGGCTTGCTGGGGAAACCGGGCGCCTGCTGCACACATATACCCCCGGATTTTTGAGTATGATTATCCACCTTTTATAGGACGTCAAACGCGCCTGAACAACCCGACGACCAGCGATATCAGCAGCAGTGCGAGAAATAGGAAAAACAGGAGCTGCGCGAGACCGGTCGCCGTTCCTGCAATACCGCTGAAGCCGAGCGCGCCGGTGAACAGCGCGACGAGCAGGCAGACAAGAGCATAATACAACATGGTTTTTCCTCTTCGGATGCGCCAGAACGCCACCTGTTGCATTTTGTTCCGGCCTGCCCTGCCCGACTGCCGTCCGTGGGATCAAGCGGCCGCCTTGACAGCCTCGTTGAAGAACAGCGCCTGGCTGATCAACGCCTTGACCATGTCCGGATTGAATGGCTTGGTGACCAGGAAGGCCGGTTCCGGCCGCTCGCCGGTCAGAAGCCGCTCCGGGAAGGCAGTGATGAAGATCACCGGCACGCTGGAGGACTTCAGAATCTCGTTGACCGCGTCGATGCCCGAGCTGCCGTCGGCGAGCTGGATGTCGGCGAGCACCATCTTCGGGTGCGAGGACTGGAAGAGCGACACCGCTTCCTTGTGGGTGCGGGCGATGCCCGTGACGCGGTGGCCGAGATCCTGCACCATCTGCTCGATATCGAGCGCGATCAGCGGCTCGTCCTCGATGATCATGATGTCGGTTGCGACCTGCCGCGAGATTTCGCGGGTGGCGTCGTCGAGCAGACGGTTCACATCGGCAGCGCTGACATCGAGGACTTCAGCGGCTTCGTCGATGGTGAAACCCTCGACCGAGACCAGCAGAAAGGCATGCCGGGACTGAGAGGGAAGCATCGAGAGATTGGCCGCAGCGCGCTGTTCCCAGGCGAACGGAGATTCGATGGGGCGGATCTCGATGTTCGTGGAACCAAAAATTGCAACAAAGAGTTTATAAAGCGAGACACGGTCCTTGGACGTTTCGGGAAATATCGAAACGTCTGCGATCAACGCTTCCAGGACCGCGGCAACATAAGCGTCTCCCGAAGTCTGTGATCCGGTGACGGCGCGAGCATACCGACGCAGATATGGAAGGTGAGACGCAACGCGTGTGGTGAGTGACATACATAATCTCCCTCGGTGCCCAGTGGGCAATTGACCTGCAATGAACGTGGGCCTGCAAAAAAAGTTCCGCAAGAGTGGAACTTTTTTTGCCGCCGGGAATTTCTTTGCCCGACGATATCGCAACAGGCTGCCGGCGTGATGAGTGACGACAACAGAAAAAAACAAGAGATGACAGCAATCCAACCCCCTGAAGTCAGACCCGGAGCGGTGCAGCCGAATGCATCCATATCCCGCAAGCTGCGGGACTTTTACGATGCGGTACAGGAAGAAGGAATTCCGGATCGCTTTCTCGATCTTCTTGAACGCCTGGAGCAGGCGGAGAAGAACGCCAAGTCGGTGAACGTAAAATGAGTAAAGAAGACGAGATCGACGATCGCGGTTTCAAGCGCGACCTCCTCGCGTCGCTGCCCAACCTGCGCGCCTTTGCTGTATCCCTGACCGGCCGACATGACAAGGCAGACGACCTTGTACAAGACACGATCATGAAGGCCTGGGCCAACCAGACGAGCTTTACCGCCGGCACCAACATGCGGGCGTGGCTGTTCACCATCCTGCGCAACGAATTCTACAGCCAGATGCGCAAGCGCGGCCGAGAAGTGCAGGACAGCGACGGGCTGTTCAGCGAGCGGTTCTCGGTGCATCCGGAACAGTACGGCCGGCTCGACCTGCAGGATTTCCGCAAGGCGCTGGACAAGCTGCCCGACGATCAGCGCGAAGCGATCATCCTCGTCGGCGCCGCCGGGTTCGCTTACGAGGAGGCGGCTGCGATCTGCGGCTGCGCCGTCGGCACGATCAAGAGCCGCGTTTCGCGTGCCCGTGCGCGCCTGCAGGAACTGCTCGGCGTTTCCGGCGAGGGCGATTACGGCCCGGACGCGGGCGACGCGGCAATCACCTCCCGCGCCTTCGGCAGCTGATCCTGAAACCCGAAAAAACGCCGCTCACATGCCGACGGCGTTTTTGACCGCATCCACGAGGTGATGGTCGTCGAACGGTTTGGAAACCACCGCTATCCCTTCCCAACCTTCTACCCCGTCCATGTCCTCGACGCTGAGCGTGGTGAAGACCAGACCTGTTCCCGCGGCTCTCGCCCGGAGCGCTTCGTCCCCGCTCCCCGTGCCGACCAGCGCCGAATCGATGACGATCACATCGAACCACCCGCGTTCCAGCTCCATCGCATAGCTGCGCGGCGTGGCGATCTTGACCTCGCAGGGAAAGGCCTCGGTGAGCACGGTCTCCACTTCCATGGCTACCAGAAACTCCCGATCGACAACGAGGATTTTCAATAAAATGTCCGCCTGAATTTCGACAACGAAATTCGGCTAGATCACCGAAAGAAAGTGTGGTCATTTAAAAAAGACACAGACGACATCCATACAGCCCTCTAATGTCCGCGGGTCCCACCTTTTCTTGAGTCCCATGGCCAATTCCAGACCTGTCCTTCCCACCCGCATACCCTGCGAGCAGTGTCCGCTGCGCCGGCGCCCCAGTTTCCGTGACTTCGCACCCGAGGAGCTGGCCTTCGTGTCGAGCTTCAAGATCGGCGAATTGCTGGCCGATCCGGGCATGTCGATCATGGTCGAAGGCGAACGCAACCCGCAACTCTATACGGTACTGTCCGGCTGGGGTTTTCGCTACAAGATCCTGGAGGACGGACGGCGGCAGATCCTCAACTACGTGCTGCCCGGCGACCTGGTCGGCCTGCAGGGCAATATCATGGTCGAGATGCAGCATTCCGTCGAGGCGCTGACGAAGATGACGCTCTGCATGTTCGAGCGCGACCGGCTTTCCACCCTGTTCCAGAACCACCCGTCGCTCGCCTACGACATCACCTGGCTCGCGGCGCGGGAGGAGTCCATGCTCGACGAGCATATCCTCAGTATCGGACGACGCACGGCACGCGAACGCGCCGCCTATCTGCTGGCATTCCTCGATGCGCGCGCCAGGGCGGCAGGTGCGGCCCCGGCGGACAAGCCTGCGCCCCTGCCGCTGACGCAGCAGCATGTGGCCGACACGCTGGGCCTGTCGCTCGTGCACACCAACAAGACGTTGCGCAAGCTCGTCGATCAGGGCTTGGTCCGCTGGCTCGATCGCGGTTGCGAGGTGCTGAACCGCGAGGGGCTTTATCAGGCCGCGGAATGGCGGCCGCCGGCGGAAGGCCGGCGGCCGTTCATCTAGACGAGTTCACCGGCGCCCTATTCGGCCGGTTCGGAATATCGGCGGCTCGAAGCCCCCATGGTCTTCGTGGCAAGGAAACCGAGACCGCCAACGATCGCGACAAGCAGTAGCGGACGCGATTTGGCGAGCAGCGGCAATGCCGTCAGCGCCGCCGTCATCATCAGCGCCTTTGAGCTGTTGGATGCGGCTGCTTCCCGCTTGCGGCGCTGTTCGGCGCGATTGGCGATCACCACGCACAGATACATGATCAGCGCCAGGACGAGAGAGCCTCCGGCGACAGCAAGCAGCGCCATCGGCGCCCCCCATATGCCGGCCAGATAGACCGCGAGCGCCGCAACCGCCAACCCGTAGGCCGTCAGCACGAACAGCAGCGCGAAGGCGTAGAGGATTGCGTTTCTTTTCAGCCTGCCCATCAGCGCCGCGATATCCATCGCGGCGAGCGAAGCCAAAAGGGGACCAAGTCCTGTCATCATCAGCGACGCGTCAGAAGCGCGAACAGGAAGCCAATGCCGGCGGCGATGGCGACGGCCTGGATAGGGTTGGTGCGGATCTGGCGCTCCAGGTCCTTTTCCATCGACAGGGCCTGATCGCGCGCGGCTTCCACCATCTGCATCGATGCGTCGGCGGCGTCGCTCGCAACCCGGCGGGCCTTGCCCTTGTATTCGCTGGCCTTGTCGTTGCCGACTGCGGCAACGCTGCGGGCGAGCGCTGCGATGTCCTCGCGGAGCTGCTGGATCTGGGCTTCGACATCCTTGCTGGCTGCCGAATTCGGGCCGGTGCCGTTGCGGGCGAAGTCGGTGGTGGAGTTGGCTGCGGGCATATCGATCTCCTGTTTTGAGGACCTTAGAGGATGCGCGCCGGAAATGGCTTTGCGCGGAATCAAACGGCGTCAGAAACGTGGATCGGGATCGGTTTCCCAGGCGAATGCCGTGCAACCGGCACCCGCAGCTCGCTTCACGGTTCTTGTCGCCGGCGGTGAACGCGACAAAAGCGTGATTGTTCCCGGCGTGAATGCGCCGAGCCGGAAATATCCGGGGGGCTGGCGGCCTCAGGCGGCCGGCGGTTCGGGCCAGGCGGTGACGCCGCCGGTCCATTGCTCGAAGGCCCGGGAGAGTTTCAGCACCATGAGGTCGTCGTAGCGCGGTCCGACGATCTGCAGGCCGATCGGCATGCCGGATTTCGAAAAGCCGCAATTGATCGAGGATGCCGGCTGTTCCGACATGTTCCACGGCACGGTGAAGCCGATATGCTCGAAGGGCAAAGCCGGATCGTTGGTTGGCGAGGCCCATTCCGCCGGATAGGAAACGATCGGGTTGGTCGGCGAAATCACCGCATCGACGGCGGTGAACAGGCGACCGCATGCCTTGCGCATCTCGATCGTCTGGTTGAAGCCGCGCACCGCCTCGACGCCCGAAATAGAGGTGCCGCCTTCCGCCCATTGGTAGATATAGGGCAGGATCAGCGCCCGGCGCTCCTGCGGCATCGTCTCGATATCGCCCCAGAACCGCGAGCGCCAGAAATTGTCCAGCCCCTCGAGCATGACGCGGGTCATCACAGGCTCCACCGGAACGACGATCGCGCCCGCTTCCTCGAAGCGCTTCGCCGCGGCCACCACCGCATCGCGGACCTCTTCGTGGACGGCAAGGCCAATGCCGGCATCGAGCATCAGGCCGATCTTCATTCCCTTGACGTCGATATCGAAATCCAGCCAGTCGAAATCGTTCGGCGGCAGCGAGGTACCGTCGCGCCAGTCGGGGCGCGATAGCGTCGCCATGGAATAGGCAGCGTCCTCCACCGTGCGGGTCATCGGCCCGGCGCAGCGCCCGACATAATAGGGATCGACCGGAATGCGGCCCTGGCTCGGCTTGAAGCCGAACAGCCCGGTCCAGCCGGCCGGCAGCCGCACCGAGCCGCCGATATCCGTACCGATATGCAGGGGCCCGAAACCAGCCGCACCGGCAGCCGATGCCCCGGCGCTGGAACCACCGGGATTCTGGGTCAGGTCCCAGGGGTTGCGGCTGAGCTGGTGGAAACTCGACAGGCCGGAAGAAAGCATGCCGTAATCCGGGCAAGTGGTCTTGGCGAAGATCACCGCGCCGTCTTCGCGCAATCGGGCCGCGATCGGCGCATCCTCGGCGGCGGGCACCAGTTGGACAGCCGCCGTGCCAAGCGGCACCGGCTGACCCTTGGTGGCAATCAGTTCCTTCAGCGTCACCGGTATGCCGTCGAGCACGCCCCACGTCTCACCCTTCATCCAGCGGTCGGTGGAGGCCGCGGCCTGCGACCGCGCGCTCTCGGGATCGTAGAGGTAGAGCGCCTGCACATGCGGCTCGAAGGCGGCGACGCGGTCTTCCACCGCCAGCCAGTATTCCGAGGGGGAGAGTTTCCGGGCTGAATAAAGGGCGAGCAATTCACGGATCGTCAGTTTGAGCAGGTCATTCATGGCAATATCTTCATTTCGAAATCAGGAATTGTCGCGGGGATCGAGAAGATCGCGCAGGCCGTCGCCGAGCATGTTGAGGCCAAGCACGGCAAGCGCGATCGCAAGGCCCGGCATCAGCGCCAGCCAGGGTGCCTGGCCGAGAAAGGTCTGCGCATCCGCCAGCATCCGTCCCCAGGTCGGCGTCGGCGGCGGCATGCCGAGGCCGAGGAAGGACAGGCCTGCCTCGGTGAGGATGGCGAGACCCAACTGGATCGTCACCTGCACGATGATCTGGTTGGAAATGTTCGGCAAGACATGCACGAGCGTGATCCTGGCCTTCGGCCGGCCCATGCTGACGGCGGCGGTGACATAATCCCGCGTCCAGATCTGCAGCGCAGCACCAAGGGCGAGCCGCGCAAAGACCGGCACCATGAAGGTGCCGATGGCGATGATCGCGGTGAACCGGCCCGAACCGATAAAGGCGCCGAGCATCATCGCCGACAGGATCGGCGGCACCGCGAAGACGATGTCGCAGCCGCGCATCACGACGAGTTCCAGCCAGCCGCGCCGCATGGCGACGACGACCCCGGTCGCCGTGCCGATGCTCGCACCGAGAAGTACGGCGAGAATGGAGGTCGACAGCGAATTCCACGCCCCGACCATCAGCATCGAGGCGACGTCGCGGCCGAACTGGTCGGTGCCGAGAAGGCCGAAATCGAGCGGCGCCTTCAGCTTGTGGACGATGTTCATCTTGGTCGGCGCAAACGGCGTCCAGACGAGAGAGAGGAGCGCCACGGCAAACAGCGCCAGCGTGATGACGAGCCCGATGAGGAGGACGGGGCGGCGGAGGGCTCTTGTCATTGGGCCCGCCTCATTGCGCATTGGCCCTCAGGCGCGGATCGACCGCCAGATAGGCGAGATCGACCAGGAAATTCATCAGGATTACCAGGCCCGAGAAGAACAGCACGACATCCTGCATGACGATGATGTCGCGCTGGGAGAGCGCCTGATAAGCAAGCCGACCGAGGCCCGGCAGGTTGAAGACGTTTTCGACCAGAACCGCGCCGGCGATCAGGAAGGTGAATTGCAGCCCGAGCATGGTGAACACCGGCACCAGCGCGTTCGGCACCGCATGCCGCCAGAGGGCCGTGCCTTCGCTGAGCCCCTTGGCGCGGGCGGTGCGCACGAAATCCTCGTTCATTACCTCCAGCACCGCGGCGCGGGCCACGCGCGTCAGCACGCCGGCCTGCGGCAGGGCGAGCGCCACGGCCGGCAGGAGGAGTGCCTTGAGGCCGGCGAACAGCCCTGCATCCCAGCCCGGAAACCCGCCGGCCGGCATCCAGCCGAGCATGGTCGAGAACAGGATGATCAAAAGCAGCCCGACCCAGAAGGCCGGCACCGCGATGCTGATATAGGAGAACAGGCCGGCCGCAAAATCGAACACGCCGTTATGTTTGCGCGCCGCCTGCACCCCGAGCGGAATGGCGATCGCGACCGAAAGGACGATGGCGATCAGCGCCAGCGGCAACGTGACCGCGAGGCGCTCGGCAATCAGCCCTGCAACCGGCACGCCATAGGTATAGGACTGCCCGAGATCGCCCCGGAAGACACCGGCGAGCCAGGCGAGGTAGCGAACTGGCAGCGGCTGGTCGAGGCCGAGCTGTTTCTGGAGCGCTGCCAGCGTTTCAGGGCTCGCAGACGTGCCCAGCATGATCGAGGCCGGATCGCCGGGAAGCAGGTCCATGACGGTGAAGATCAGCAGCGAGACAACGAGCAGCGTGATGGCGAGGCTGAGGACGCGGCGGATGAGGATGGAGATCATGAGCAGGTCACCATGCCGGCGCGGCAGCGTGCCGGAAACATTGCCGTATATAGGAAGCTCGCTGCGGGTAAGCCCCTCCCCCTTGTGGGGAGGGGTTGGGGAGGGGTTCTTCACCGCGGACGAAAACCCCTCCCGCCTGCCGGCCACCCTCCCCACAAGGGGGAGGGTTAAGGGTGCCGCGCCGTCTCATCTCTGATATGCGAATGCCCTCTTCCTCAAAAGAAGGGAAAGCTGCCGCGCGCACCCTACTCCAATTCATCGTTTGGACTTCACTCTTCCCAATGCACATCCGTGAGCACGTTCGACGGGATCGGCTCGTTTTCCCACAATCCCTTCACCTTGCCGTCCCACACGCCGAGCTTCGGCATCACGAACAGGAAGAGCGACGGCACGTCGTTGGCGAGGATGGTCTGCGCCTCGCCATAGAGCTTTTCCTGCTCGGCGGCGCTCGAGGTCATCTCAACCTTTTTCAGCACCTCGTTGAAGGCCGGGTTCTTGTAGTTGAAGTAGTAGGGATCGCGGGAATAGATGTCGATGTCCATCGGTTCCGCATGGGCGACGATGGTCATGTCGTAATCGGCGGCCTTCAGCACGTCCGCCACCCATTTCGCCGGGAATTCGGTGGTCTCGATGTTCATCGTCACGCCGATTTCCGCAAACATCGCCTGCAGCACCTGCGAGGTACGCTGCGCATAGGCCATCTGCGGCGCCTTGATGGTGAAGGTGAAGCCGTTCGGGAAGCCCGCTTCGGCGAGCAGCGCCTTCGCCTTGGCGGCGTCATAGGGATAGACGCCGGTCAGGTCCTTGTAGCCGCGGTCGTTCGGCGTGTAGTGGCTGCCGATCGGCGTACCGAAGCCCGACCAAGCGCCCTCGACGACGGTGGCGCGGTCGACGGCCATCATCAGCGCCTGGCGGACGCGCTTGTCGCTGAACGGCTTGCGGGTGTTGTTCATGCCGGCGACGACCTTGAGCTCGGTATTGCCGATGACGGTCGCCAGCCGCTTGTCGCCCTCGAAGGATTTGATCAGTTCCGGCGCGCCGAATTCCGGGAAGGCATCGACGTCGCCGGCCTTCAGCGCCGCGGCCTGGGCCTGTGGGTCGCTGATGAAGCGGAAGGCGGCGGTATCGAGCTTCAGCGATACGGCCTTGTTCCAGTAGTCGGCATTTTTGGCAAGATCGACCTTGGAGCCTTTCGACCAGCTGACGAACTTGAACGGGCCGGTACCGACCGGGGTCGTCTTGTTGTCGGCGGCGGATTTCGGCTCGACGATCGTCGAGGACGGCCAGCCGAGCCAGTAGAGCAGGCTGCCGGCCGGCTGCTTGAGCTTCAGGACCAGCGTCGCGGCATCCGGGGTTTCGATCGTATCGATCGAGGCGAAATAGCGCTTCTGCGGATTGACGCTGTCGGCGCCGCGGGCGCGGTCGATCGAAAACTTGGCGACCGAGCTGTCGAACGCGACGCCATTGTGGAACTTGACGCCCTGGCGAAGCTTGAACGTGTAGGTCAGCCCATCCGGCGAGATCTGCCAGCTTTCGGCAAGCTGCGGCTGGATCTTGCCGGCCTTGTCGATCGTCGTCAGGCCTTCGAAAATGTTCTGCCAGGTCACCTGGCCGATCGCCACCGGTGCGGCGATCGTCGGGTCGAGCCCGGCCGGCTCGATCGCCATGCCGATCGTGATCGCGGTCTTCGCCGCGGCCTCTGCGCCCGTCTGGCCCAGAAGCAGACCCGTGCTCATAGCCAGGCCAAAGGCCGCATTCTTCCATATGGTAGCAGAGCCCAAGAGCGTCATTCTGCCCATCCGTCATCCCCTTTTTTGGAACGAGACCCGCCTGATCGGCACCTGCGGGATCGTCGATTGCCAAAAGTGTGTCATTTCGCAGGTGCACACACAATGCAGAATTTTGTGTGCTCTGTGTAGCCGAAAACGCTACACAAACACATTTAAGCTGACGCTTTCCTGGGCGCGGATTTTCGGGTATCGGCGCCGCGCATGAAGCGCTCGATGAAGTCGACGAGCTTGCCTGCGGCAAACGAAAGCTGGCGGTCGGGTGCGACGCAGAGATCGATCGGGGTGCGCACTCCCTTGCCGGCCGCGATCGGCACGGCGGCAAGCTGCCCCGCGTCGATTTCCCGCTGCACGGCAAGTGCCGGCAGCAGCGTGACCGCCGCCCGGCGCAAGACCAGTTCCTTCAGCATTTCCAGCGAGCCGGTGACGAAGACGGGATCAAGCTCCAGCCCATCCTTGGCGAACAGCTCTTCGAAGGCCTGCCGGGCGCCAAAATTCTTGTCGGGAAGCGCGAGCGGCATGTGGACGAGGTCGCGCAGCGTCAGTTCCCTGGCGCCGGCGGAGGGATGGTCCGCGGCCATGATGACGTCATAGGTGATCTCGGAGCGCAGCCGCACCTTTACGCCGGAGATTTTTGGCGCAAACAGCGTCACCACCAGATCGGCCTCGGCGGCGGCCAGCGCCTCGACCGCTTCGCGCGCGCTGGTGATCGCCACCTCGAACCGAAGCTTGGGATAACGCAGGCTGAATTCCGCCAGCACCGGGGCGATCAGGTTGGCGACGGTAGCGCCGTTGGCATAGATCACCACCTTGCCGCGCTGCAGGCCCTGCAGGTCGTCGATCAGCTGGTGAACGTGTTCGAGCTCGCGCAGCGTCTTCCCTGCCCGCGCCGCCAGAAGCTCGCCCGCCGCCGTCAGCTTGATGCCGCGATTGCTGCGCTCGACAAGCGGCGTTCCGAAATAATGCTCGAGGTTCTCGATCTGCCGGGACACGGCGGTCGCCGCCACGTTGAGGTTTTCGGCCGCCGCCCGCATGGAATTGGTGCGGACCAGTTCGTCGAAATACATAAGCGCCCGAAGCTGCATGCGATCCTGCCGGCTAAAATATGTCACCCAAACACGGCGACCGGTTTCGGAATAGTGACATACATAAAATCAGGGCGCCCGTCAGCCGCGGCGGAAACCTTCGCTGGCGACGAGCAACTGGCGGGTATAGTCGGCGGAAAACTCGCGGTTTTCCAGCGCTTTCCGCGGCACGGTCTCGACCACCTTGCCGTTTTTCATCACCGCCAGCCGTTCGCACATATGGCTGATGACGCCGAGATCGTGGCTGACCATCACGAAAGTGAGGTTGCGGTCGCGGCGCGCCTGCTCGAGCAGGTTCAAAATCTCGGCCTGGATCGAGGCATCGAGCGCCGAGGTCGGTTCGTCGAGCAGCAGGATTCTCGGCTCGAGGATCAGCGCCCGCGCGATCGCGATGCGCTGCCGCTGGCCGCCGGAAAGCTGGTGCGAATAACGGAAGCGGAAGCCCGAACCGAGACCCACCTCGTCCAGCGCGCGGTTGATGCGTGTCTCGATATCGGTGAACCCGTGGATGAGCAGCGGCTCTAGCAGCAGACGGTCGACCGTCTGGCGCGGATGCAGCGAACCATAGGGATCCTGGAACACCATCTGGACGGTGCGGTAGAATTCCTTGTCCCGCTTGCGACCGGAATAGGAGTGGCCGTTCACCGTAAGCGTGCCCTGATCGAACGAGGCAAGGCCGGAGACCGCCCGCAGCAGCGTGGATTTGCCGGAACCGGATTCGCCGACGATGCCGAAGGATTCGCCGGCGCCGATATCGAAGCTGACATGGTCGAGCGCGGTGAACTCGTCATAGATGACGACCATGTCGCGAATGGAAAGAGCCGATGTCATAGCGCCCACTCCGGCTTGCGGTCGAGGACGGGCAGCGGGTGCCGGTCGGAACCGATGGTCGGCAGGCAGTTGAGCAGCCCGCGCGTGTAAGGATGCTGCGCATCGGCCAGATTGGCGGCCGGCAGTTCCTCGACGATCCGGCCGGCATACATGACGATGACGCGGTCGCAGAAGGAGGAGACGAGGCGGAGATCATGGGAGATGAAGATCAGCCCCATGCCGCGGTCGGCCACCAGCCTGTCGAGGATATCCAGCACTTCGAGCTGCACGGTGACATCGAGCGCCGAGGTCGGCTCGTCGGCGATAAGGAGTTCCGGGCCGCAGACCAGCATCATCGCGATCATCGCCCGCTGGCCCATGCCGCCGGACACCTCGTGCGGATAAAGCGAGAAGACCCGTTCCGGATCGTTGATCTGCACAGCCTCCAGCATGGCGAGCGCCCGCGCCCTGGCCGCCGAGGTCGAAATCCGCTCATGCGTCTTCAGCGTCTCGACGATCTGCCGGCCGATGGTCATCACCGGGTTCAGCGAATATTTCGGATCCTGCAGGATCATCGCGACCTTCTTGCCGCGCAGATGGCGCCGCTCGCTCGCCCGCATCCTCAGGAGATCGCGGTCGCCGAAAGCGAGTTTTCGCGCGCTGATCTTCGCGTGGCCAGGCGTCAGGCCCATGATCGCACGGCCGGTCTGCGACTTGCCGGAACCGGACTCGCCGACGATGCCGAGCCTTTCGCGGCCGAGCGCGAAGGAAACGCCGCGCACCGCCTGCACGTCGCCGGTGCGGGTCGGAAAGGTGACGCGCAGATCCTCGACCGTCAGAAGCGGTTTCCCCGACATTGTCATTGGCCGGCCTCCTTCGGGTCGAGCGCGTCGCGCAGGCCGTCGCCGAGCAGGTTGAAGCCGAGGCTGACGATCAGGATCGCGACGCCCGGCATGGCGGCGACCCACCACTGGTCGAGGATGAAGCGACGGCCGGAGGCGATCATCGCCCCCCATTCGGGAAGCGGCGGTTGTGCGCCGAGGCCGAGGAAACCGAGGCCGGCGGCCGTCAGGATGATGCCCGCCATGTCGAGCGTGACGCGCACGATCAGCGATGAGATGCAGAGCGGCATGACATGGCGCAGCACGATGCGGAAGGGTGAAGCGCCCATCAGCTTCACCGCCGCGATGAATTCCGAATTGCGGAAGGTCAGCGTCTCGGCGCGGGCGATACGCGCATAGGGCGGCCAGGAGGTGACGGCGATCGCCAGAATGGCGTTCTCGATGCCGGGGCCGAGCGCCGCCACCAGCGCCAGAGCCAGGACGAGCTTCGGAAAGGCTAAGAAAATGTCGGTGATCCGCATCAGCACCGCATCGACCCAGCCGCCGGCATAACCGGAGACCGTGCCGACGATCAGGCCGATCGGCGCGGCGATGATCGCCACCAGCACGACGACCAGCAGCGTCAGCCGCGAGCCGTAGATCAGGCGCGAGAGAATGTCGCGGCCCTGGTCGTCGGTGCCGAGCAGGTAACCGGCGGTGCCGGGCGGCAAAAGCCGGGCATTGCGCAAATCCCCCTGCACGGGGTTGTAGGGTGCCAGCAGGTCGGCGAAGGCGGCGACGAACAGCAGGAGGACGAGGATGGCGAGCCCGACGAGCGCCAGCCGGTTTTCGGCGAACCGGCGCCAGATCACATAGGCGCGACCTAAGCGCGCCTGGTGGCGGGAGGCCGGCCGGTCGGAAAGCAGCCATTCGCGGCTATAGGGCTTCGGGGTCTCGCCCAGGGTGATTGAGGGCCGGCTCATCGGTTTCGCGTCCTGGGGTCAAGCGTCCGATACAGAAGATCGGAGAAGAGATTGATGCTGACGAAAACGACGCCGATGGCAATCGTACCGCCGAGCACCGCATTCATATCGGCATTCTGCAGCGAGTTGGTGATGTAGAGGCCGAGCCCCGGCCAGGAGAAGATCGTTTCCGTCAGCACCGAGCCCTCGAGCAGACCCGCATAGGACAGCGCGATGACCGTCACCAGCGGCACCGCAGCATTGCGCAATGCGTGGAACCAGATGATCCGCGTCTCCGATAATCCCTTTGCCCGCGCCGCCACCACATATTCCTGCGCCAGTTCGTTCAGCATGAAGGAACGGGTCATGCGGCTGATATAGGCGAGCGAGAAATAACCGAGCAGCGAGCCCGGCAGGATGATGTGACGGAACAGATCCCAGGCTACGTCCCATTGACCCTGCCAGATGGCATCCAGAAGGTAGAAGCCGGTTATCGGCGTGAACGTGTATTCGTAGACGATGTCGATGCGGCCCGGATAGGCAACCCAGTTGAGGCGCGCATAAAAGAGTACCAGCGACAGCAGGCCCAGCCAGAAGATCGGCACGGAATAGCCGATCAGGCCGATCACGCGAACGATCTGGTCGGCGATGCTTCCCCGCTTGACCGCCGCCAGCACCCCGAGCGGCACGCCGATGAGCGCCCCGATGATCGTGCCGATCGTGGCAAGCTCGACCGTTGCCGGAAACACCCGCGCGATATCGGCCATCACAGGATTGGTCGTCAGCACCGAGGTACCGAAATCGCCCGTCACGGCCTGTTTGAGATAGACCCAGAACTGCTGGTAGAGCGGCAGGTTGAGGCCTAGCTCTTCGCGCACCCTCTCCACCACATGCGCCGGCGCCCGGTCGCCGACGATAGCGAGTGCCGGATCGATCGGCACGACGCGGCCGATAAAGAAGGTGACGGCCAGGAGGCCGAGAAATGTGGTGGCCGCGGTCACGATGAACCGCAGCACTGCCATTGTGGAAGACGATGCACGGCGCCGTCTGCGCCGTGTCGCCGCTGTCGTATCGATCAAGGTCAAGGAAGCGGCCTTTCAGGCTATTCCTTCGACACCGTATAAACGAAGTTCGTATCGAAGCTCGGGCCAAGCTTGAAGTTCTTGAGCTTGGCCGAATAGCCGGCAACTTCAGTCTGCTGGAAGATGAGCACGAACGGGCTTTGCGCCAGAACCTTCCGCTGCAGGTCTTCATAGATGGCGGCGCGCTTGCCCGCATCCTTTTCGAGCAGCGCACCCTTGGCCGCGTCCGAGAGATCCTTTGGAACGTCCCAGGCATTGCGCCAGGCGAGCGTCTTGGTCTTGCCTTCGTCCGAATTGTTGGGGTTGATCGTGAAGGTCTCGGCATTGGAGTTCGGATCGAAATAATCCGAGCCCCACTGGCCGATGTAGATGTCATGGGTGCGGGCACGGAACTTGGTCAGCGTCTGCTTGCCGTCGCCGGGGATGATCTCGAGCTTGATGCCGGCTTGCGCCAGCGTCTGCTGCACGCTTTCGGCAATGCCGGTCACCGGCTGATTATTCCGCACGTCCATGGTCACCGTGAAACCGTCCTTAAGACCTGCCTTTGCCAGCAGCTCCTTGGCCTTCGCCACGTCCAGCTTGTAGGGATTGTCGTTGAGCGCGCCGAGCTGGCCCTTGGGAAGGAAAGTCTGGTGGATCTCGCCGATGCCCTTGATCAGCGTCGCGCCGATCGCCTCGTAATCGACGAGATACTTAAAGGCTTCGGCCACTTCCGGCTTGGCCAGGTTCTTGTTCTTCTGGTTGAGGCTGAAGTAATAGACCGTGCCCTTGGGCGCGGACGTGAGCTGGATGCCGTTCTTCTTCTGAACCGCATCGAGATCGCCCGGCTCCAGGTTGCGGGCAACGTCGATATCGCCGTTTTCAAGGGCCAGGCGCTGGCCCGAGCTTTCCTTCATGTGACGGTAAATGACCCGCTTCAGCTTCGGCTTTTCGCCGTAGTAGTTGGGGTTGGCTTCCATGATGACGGCTTCGTTTGCGCGCCAGGCCATCGTTTTGTACGGGCCGGAGCCGGCATAGCCGGTCTTCATCCATTCATTGCCGAAGTCCGTGTCGTATTTGTAGTCGGCATTCGGCGTCACCTTCTTTGCATGTTCCACCACGACCTTCTTGTCGACGACGGAAGCGACCGTGGCGGTCAGCACGTTCAGCACGAAGGTCGGAGCATAGGGCTTGTCGACAGTGAACACGAAGGTCGCGTCGTCGGCGGCCTTGGCCTTGTCTGCGACATTGTCGCCCGTCAGGCCGAACTGGGTGAGCAGGAAGGCCGGCGACTTGTCGAGCTTGACCGCGCGTTCGAAGGAATAGGCAACATCGGCGGCAGTGATCGGATTGCCCGATGCGAATTTCAGGCCGGATTTCAGCTTGAACGTATAGGTGAGGCCGTCGGTGGACGTCGTCCAGCTCTCGGCCAGGTCGCCGATCACCTTGGATGTATCGGCCGGATCCAGCATGACGAGCTTGCTGTAGCAATTGGCCGTGATCTCGGCGGTGGACAATTCGAACGCTTCGCCCGGATCGATCGTGATGATGTCGTCGATCGCAAAGCCTTCGACGAGCGTATCGGCCGGCGTCGCGGCAAAGGCCTGGGGTGCCGCAGACAGCAGCAGCCCGAGTGCCGCGCTGGTGGACAGTACTCGAAGGCTCTTGTTGAGCGAATGGATCATGGTTCTATATTCCCCTGGTTTTATTTGTTGGACCTCTGGGGAAAACGGCCCTATTCGTGCCAGGCCTTCCCCAAAACTCTCAGCCAGTTTTCCCGGCACAGCTTTTTTAGCTCTGCGTCAGCGTAGCCCGCTCCCTTGAGCGCCGCAACCAGATTTTGATTGCCCGCAGCATCATGTATTTCCTGCGGAATCGACGCGCCGTCGAAGTCCGATCCGAGCGCCACGTGATCGATGCCCATGCGCTTCACCATATGGTCGACATGGCGCACCATGTCGGAGATCGGCGTCGCGACATTGTCGCGGCCGTCGGGGCGCAGCATCGTCACGGCATAGTTGAGGCCGACGAGACCGCCGCTTTCCTTGACCGCATCGAGCTGCGGGTCGGTGAGGTTGCGGGCGACCGGCGTCAGCGCATGCGCGTTCGAATGGCTGGCGATCAGCGGCTGGTCGGAGGTCTTGGCGACATCCCAGAACCCCTTCTCGGTGATATGGGCGAGATCGATCAGGATGCCGAGCGTATTGCAGGCCCTGACCAGTTCGAAGCCGTGGTCGGTGAGGCCGGGGCCGGTGTCGGGCGACATCGGAAAGGCAAACGGCACGCCATGGCCGAAGATGTTGTGGCGGCTCCAGACGGGGCCAAGCGACCGCAGGCCGGCGGCATGGAAGACTTCGAGATTGTCGAGATCGGGATCGATCGCCTCGCAGCCCTCCATATGCATGACGGCGGCGAAGATACCCTCTTCCATCGCCTTGCGGATGTCGGCGGTCGAACGGCACAGCCGCCAGGCGCCGGCACGGTCGAGGCGCAGCGCGATCGACGCCTTTTCGAGCGCGATCGTCAGCGAGGGAAGATAATCGAGCGGGGTGGAGAGCGGCGTGACGTAATGGCCGTTCTGATCCGGCTCTTTCAGCACCAGCTCGCCCGACGGGATATAGATGGCGCAGAGACCGCCGGCTAGGCCCCCGGCCTTGGCCCGCGGCCCGTCGATATGGCCGCTCGGGGTGCCGTTGACAAATTCGGCAATCGGATCGCCGCCGGCCTTCATGTTCCGCCAGAGCCGCAGGAGCACGTCGTTGTGGCCGTCGAACACCAGTTCCATGAAGTCTATTCCCGATTTTCTTGTGAAAGTTCCAAGGTGAGCAATGCGCCGATCCTAGCCAGCCCCTTCTCTTTCGCAAGCCGGAAACGATACTGCGACATCATGCGATGAACCATATCGCATCCCGGCTTATCGCGGCTCGTTAAGCGAGTCCTATATGGATCGACGCGGTGACTGGTGTTTGCCGCTCGCCTTAGGTCTTTCTGAAGAGCCCAAGATAGTTTTCGAACATGAAAAGCCGGTTGCGTCTTTGACCAGTTACTTCAACCAAAACGCCGAGATTCACAAAATCTGTGATCAGCGAGGTCGCAGTGTTGGTGGTCGTATTCAGCAATGTCGTGACCGCCTTAACATCGACAAGAGGCCGCCGATAAAGATAGCGGATGAGTTGTTGGGCGTTCTGTTGCCGCCGATGGCTGAAACGCGGCAGCGCTTCGCGCTGTATCCGCTCTTTCAAAGTAAGAATTTTGCGGAACACGTTGGCTGATGCACGCGCCGTCTCTTCGACGCCGAAGAGAAAAAAGATCAACCAGTCGCGCATATGATTGCCGTCTCGAACAGCCATCAAACTGTCGACATAAGCGGTCTTGTTTCGCTCAAAGTAGTCAGAAAGGTAGAGTGCCGGCTTCCCCAGCAGGCCCGTAGACGCAAGATAGAGCGAAATCATCAACCGTCCTAAACGGCCATTGCCATCGAGAAAGGGATGTATGGTCTCGAACTGATAATGAGCGATTGCGATACGGATGAGAGGCGGCACCAGCAGAGAATCGTCATGCAGGAAACGCTCCATGTCACTCATGAGTTCGGGCACATGTTCATGATGCGGCGGCACGAAAGCGGCATTTTTTAAGCTGACGCCGATCCAGTTCTGGCTGCTGCGAAACTCACCAGGTTGCTTGGTTTCACCGCGCACACCCTGCATGAGAATGGCATGCGTTTCCTTCAATAGCCGGTTGGAAAAAGGCAGGCGCTCCAGACTGGTGATCGCGTAGTTAATCGCTGCGATGTAATTCTGCACTTCGGTCCAATCGTCGCGTTCCTCAGGAGACAGGTCCTCTATCTCTTTGAAAGCATCGTCGATATTGGTCTGCGTTCCCTCGATACGGCTCGATTGGGTCGCTTCTTTCGCCACATACATGCTGATGAAAAAGTCGATGTCCGGCACCAATTGGGCAAAAGCATTCAATTCCCCAAGTGCACGGTCGGCGCGACCAAGTAGCTCGATGACTTCAGGGTCGGAGATGATCCATCGATGATTGATCGGTGCAGGCAGGAAGCTGCGATATTCAAGCCGCTTTTCATATTGCCCTGCCTTGTAGGCCAAGAGGTCCATATGTCAGAAAGGCTCCGATTTTCTGAAATAAGAGAGACCATATTTCAGATTCGCCAAAGCGGCAATCCGCAGTTTCAGATTGGGCGCCAGTTTCTGAAATAACGCGGCTTTCTACTTCAGAAACCTTTTGGTGGGTTGGCAGGTAGGGTGATCGTTAGCTGATCCAGCTCCCCTCGCCTGCCTTTTTCAGCATCGGGGTTCTGAAAACACCGGCGACACGCGGGCGCCACTCGGGTCCGAAGGTATCGAGCCTGTCGTGCCAGCGCTCCGATTGCAGCATCGCCGCGCCGATGACGACCGGTTCGATGCCGAGCGAAGCCATCAGGGTCAGGCCTGAGACGATCGAGGTGCCGCTGGAGATCACGTCGTCGACCAGCGCGACGCGCTTGCCCTTTATCAGCGGCAGCATGCGCGGATCGACATAGAGGCGCTTCTGCTGTTCCGGTGTCGTAATCGAAGAGAGCGGCACGGAGAGGCTCTCGTCGTACCAGAATTTTCGCGAGGTCCCGAGCGGTACATAGCGCGCATAACCCAGGGCCCGGGCGACGGCAGCGGCAAGCGTCAGGCCGAGCGTCGGCAGGCCGACGATCACTTCCGGGCGGAAGGCCGCAAGCTTGGGCGCAAGATCGGCGGCAAGCGCGTCCTGAACGTCGAAACTCGCCTGGTTGATGATCAGCGAGGCGAGCGCATGCTCTCCGTCGGCAAGCGGCCGGATCGGCAGCCGGATCTGGCGGCCGTCGTCCAGTGTCGCGGGGAAAAAGCCGGAAAACGGCCCGGCCCGATCGAACGAACCCGCCGGATGGACGTCCTGCCAGAAATCATGCGGCTGCATGCGCGTTTCCTATTCGAGAATTTCGAGGATCGGCGATCCCAATAGCGTGCCGGTGGCGACATCGGCAATGCCGCGATCGGTCTGGTGCGGGCCGGGATTGCAGGCAAGCGTCGCCCCGAAACAGGCCTTGAACACCAGATACGGCGGTTGCCAGTCGACAAGCTGGTCCATGACGGCGCGGATGTTTCGAAAACCTTCGGCAACCTCCGCCATCGGCGCTTCGGAGACAAGGCCGGAAAGCGGCAGCGGCAACAGGACTTCGAGCTTGCCGCCGGTTGCAACCGCCATGCCGCCGCCGGCTTCGATCACCGCATTGGCGGCCGCAGCCATGTCGGCCGGATCGGACCCGAAGACGGTGAGGTTATGGCTGTCATGGGCGAGCGTGGTGGCGAAGGCGCCCTTCCACGTGCCCCAGCCGGTCAGGAACCCAAGACGGGTGCGGCTGTCGGCACGGCCGTGGCGGTGGGTCACGGCGATCAGCGTCGCGCCCTCCGGGGGTACCACGTAACCATCGACGACATCCGCATCCGTCTGCCCCCAGTTCGTGAAGCGCGGACGATCGATCGTCGCAAGCCTGACTTTGCGGCCCTCGGCAGGCAGCTTGAAATCCTCCGCCCGGAGCGGCTGGAGCTTCACCGAGCCCTGCAGGAGAGAGGGATCGGTCGCATGAAGCCCGACCGTCATGACCCCGTCCCGTGCGATCCGCGTGCCGCTGGCGAAGACGTGCCGGGCGCGAAAATCCTTGAGGTCGTCGAACAGGACGATATCGGCCCGGCGGCCGGCGGCGATCAGGCCGAGGTCGGGACGACCGATGCGAACCGACGCATTGAGCGTTGCCGCCTGCAGCGCCCATTCCGGTTTCATCCCGTAGCGCACCAGCCGGCGCACCACGTCGTCGAGACCGCCGCCCTGGACCAGATCGTCAGGAAACACGTCGTCGGTACAGAGCGTCACCGTCTGCGGCAGGCGCCCGAGCGCGTTGAGCGCCTCGACGAATTCCGGCAGCAGGTGATCGTGGGAACCGCGCATCTCGATGGTCAGGCCGGCGCGCAACTTCGCCATCAGGTCGGCGCCGGAGACCAGCTCGTGGTCGGAGGTGATGCCCGACGCCATGAAGGCCGCCAGATCCGGGCCGGCCAGGCTGCGGGCATGGCCGCAGACGAGCTTTTCCGACACCAGCGCCGCCTGCACGATGGCGCTCATGCGCGGATCGCGGTCGATGACGCCGCGCATGTTCATCACTTCCGCAAGCCCGCCGATCTTCGGCCAGAACAGCATTTCCTCGATGGTGGCGGCGTCGAAATCGGCCCCGGCCATTTCCAGGCCGGGCGCGGACGGCACGCAGGACGGCGCCAGAACGACGGCGCGCAACGGCAGCGGCTTCACCGCCTCCAGCGCCCAGGCGACACCTTCGGTCCCATGCACATTGCCGAATTCATGCGGATCCCAGACGATGGTCGTCACTCCGCGCGGCAGCACGGCGCCGGCATAGGTCGCCGGCGTCACCATCGAACTTTCGATATGCATATGCGTATCGATCAGGCCGGGCGAGATGAACGTGCCCGTCGCATCGACGATCTCCACGGCGTCCGAGCGCGTGCCCGCCTCGTGGACGCTGGCGATCACCGGCCCGACAAGGCCGATATCGGCTGGGCGCAGCTCGCCGGTCACCATATCGACCAGCGTGCCGCCCGATATCAGGATGTCGAACGGCGCATCGCCGCGCGCGGCGGTGACGGCGCGGTCGCGCAAGCTCGGTTCGGTGAATTCCTGTACGCTTGAGATGATGTTCTTCACCAGCTCGCCTCCGCATGCAATGTCTCGAGAATGATCGCCTTCGCCTTCTCGACGTCAATCTCGACGCCGTAGGCCGCATTGAATTCACCCCGGCCGGCGCGTGTCTCGATAACGGTGCGGCCCCGCGTCAGCGTGCCGGAAAGTTCGATGTCGAGGCGTGCCTCGCGCCAGGTAACGTGTTCGGGAAAGGCGAAGGCGACGGCCGCCACCGCATCGTAGAGCGCCATGGCCGGACGGCCGCGGCTGGTGGCGATCGCCACGAAACCGGCGAGCAGATCGGCGACCAGTTCCGCATTGCGCCCGCCGGCAGCCCGGATCGGCGCAACGTCTTGCGGTCCGCAGAGCACCTTGCGACAGAGATCGAGATCGATCATCCGCAACGGGATCTTGTGGGCGAGCACGATCGCCAGCGCTTCCGGATCGGCAAAGGCGTTGAACTCGGCGGATGCCGTGTGATTGCCGGTGGTGACGCCGCCGCCCATCCAGGTGAGGTCGGTGATCTTTGCCGCGAGATCCGGCCGGGCCAGCGCCACCGCCGCGATATTGGTGAGCGGTCCAAGCGCCATGATGCGGCGCTCGCTCGCTTCTTCGTCATCCTCCCTGCCCTTTTCGAGCCAGGCACAGAGCGCTTCGAATGCGTCGGTATGGAACGTGTCGGGGGCTTCCGGCAGGGCGAGGCCCGCGGTCGGGATGCCGCTCTCGCCGAGAATGCCGGTTGCGGTCTCCAGCCTCGCCAGCACCGGTGCGGCGCGACCGGCATGCACCGGAAACGGCCAGACGAAGGCCGATGCGGCGCCGGCCGCGTTGCGCCGGACATGTTCCAGCGGCGCATTGCCGAAGACCAGCGAAACGCCGTCAATGCCGAGCCCGGCATGTGCCGCGACCATGATCGCGGCGACGTCGTCGAAGCCCATGTCGGTATCGATCCAGATGCCCATGTCAGCCGCTCCTTACACGAACCGCGACAGCGGCGCGGCCTTTTCGGCCGGCAGATCGAAGGACAGCCCGGCGCCCAGCGCATGCGCCGGCCGGCTCGCCTCCACCTCGGCCTTGATCGGGCCGAGCGGGCTATCCAGCAAATACTCCCTGCTGTCGCCGGCAAAGGATGTACCGCGCACGGTGCCCTGGAAAGGACCTGTCCCCAGGGTCACCATACGCGGCCGCCAGGCAAGGCCCGCCGCTGAAGGGGCCTCGCTGGAAAGAGAACCCGAGAGATCGACGAGACCTGCACCGGTCTTCATCTTTCCGTTTTCGAGCGGGAAAATGTTTTCGAACCCGACAAAGTCCGCAACGAAGGACGAAGTCGGGCGGTTGTAGATGTCTTCCGGCGAACCGATCTGCTCTATCTTACCGCTCTTCATGACCACAATGCGGTCGGCGAGCGCCAAAGCTTCAGCCTGGTCGTGGGTGACGAAGATCATCGTCACGCCGGTCGCCTTCTGGACGCGCTGCAGCTCGGTGCGCATCTCAAGACGCAGCCGGGCGTCGAGGTTGGAGAGCGGCTCGTCGAGCAGCAGAACCTTCGGCTCCATCACCATCGAACGGGCAAGAGCGACGCGCTGCTGCTGGCCGCCGGAAAGCTCCGCCGGCCGGCGATTTGCGAAATTCGAAAGACCGACGGATTTCAGGCCGGACTGGACCTTGGTATCGAGCTCCGGCCCGCGCATGCCCTTGAGCTTCAGCCCGAAGGCGACGTTTTCATAGACCGAGAGATGCGGGAACAGCGCATAGGACTGGAACATCAGGCCGACCGCGCGTTTGTTGGCGGGCACGCGGGTGATATCGGCGCCGTCGAGGCGGACGTGGCCGCTTTTCACCGCCAGCAGGCCGGCGATCGCCCGCATCGTCGTCGTCTTGCCGCAGCCGGAGGGGCCGAGCAGCGCGATCAGCTCGCCCTTCCTGATGGTGAGATCGAGGTTCGCGACGGCGACGGAATCGCCATAGGCGAGCGTCAGCTTTTCGAGAGAGAGATAGGACGCGTCAGACATAGCGGGAGAACCCCAGGAAACGTTCGGCAATGAAGACGATGCCGATGGAAAGGAAGGCGAGCAGCGAGGAAAGCGCTGCGACGGACGGATCGAAGACGATTTCCATATAGGCGATCATGTCGACCGGCAGGGTGCGCACGCCCGGCCCCGAAAGGAACAGCGAGACCGGCACCTGGTTGAAACTGGTGACGAAGCCGAGGATGAAGGCCGACATGATGCCGCCGCGGATATTCGGCATCACCACCCGGAAGAAGGCGCCTGTTCGCGACGAGCCCAGCAGGACCGCGGCCTCCTCAATGTCGGAGCGCAGGTTGTCGAGGCTGGCGGAGACGACCCGCACCGCATAGGGCAGGACGAGCGCCGTATGGGCTAGGAACAGCGCCGGCGTGATGCCGACCTGGAAGGGCACGACGATATAGCGCAGCAGCGCCAGGCCGACGATGATGCCCGGCACGATGATCGGCGCCGAGACAACGGTGCGGACGATCTCCGCCCCCGGCAGCTTGTAGCGCGACAGCGCATAGGAGGCCGGGATGCCGAGGATAAGCGCCGCCGCCGTCCCGCCGATCGCCAGAAACAGCGACATGCCGAAGGAGGCGCGGAAACTCTCGACCGTGAACACCTTGGCGATCCAGCGCAGCGAAAAGCCCTGCGGCGGGAAGGCGAGCGTCTCGCCGGCCGAAAACGAGGCCGCGACGATGATCAGGAACGGCCCGATCAGGAAGGCGATCACCAGGAAGAGCGTGATCGGGATGAAGAGGCTGCGCGCCGTCATTGCGGGCTCCTCTGCTTGTTGCGCGCCGTGGCGACGCGCTTCAGGAGAATGTTGGCGGCAAAGCTCATGACGATCAGGATGAAGGCGATGACGCTTGCGGCGACGAAATTGTTGGAGACCGAAACCTGCTGGTAAAGCAGCGTTTCGAGCATCAGCACCTTGGAGCCGCCGAGGATCGCGGGCGTGATATAGGCGGTGAGCGACCCGGTGAAGACCAGCGTTCCGCCGATCACGAGGCCTTCCTTGGTCAGCGGCAGCACCACCTTCCAGAACACCTGGAACCAGTTGGCGCCGAGCACCCGGGCCGCCGGAATGGCATCCTTCGGCATGTTCTCGAGCGCCGAGATCAGCGAGATGATCATCAGCGGCAGGAAGAGCTGCAAAAGGCCGATAAAGATCGCCGTTTCGGAAAACAGGATGCGCAGCGGCGCTTCGGTGATGCCGAGCGCCTGGAAAGCCTGGTTGACGATGCCGGTCCGGCCGAGGATGACGATCCAGGCATAGGTGCGGGCGACCGGCGAGATCATCAACGGCAGCACGACGAGGCCGGTCACCTTGCCCTTGGCGCCGGGTTCCAGGCTGACGATCGCGAACGCCGCCGCGTAACCGATCAGGGCCGAGGCGACGGTGACCAGCGCCCCGAGCCGGAGCGTGCGCAGGAAGACGGCCTGGTTCAGCGGATTGGAGAAGAAGTCCGTATAGGCGGAAATCGTCCAGCCGCCGGCAGGCGCCCGAAATCCATCCGACAGCAGGATCACGACGGGCACGAGAAACACCGCCGCCGCGAAGATCGCGGCCGGCAGCGCAAGCGCCAGCGCTTCAGTCCTGTTTTGAAACATCGGTTGTCTTCTCCTGCGCCGTCCGGTCCGGACGGCTTTGATCTTGATCTGGTGCATGCCCCTCATCCGCCCTGCCGGGCACCTTCTCCCCGTCGGGACGGGGAGAAGGACACGAGCGGCGGACTCTTCGAGCCCATCTTCCCTCGGGGGAAGGAATGGGCCTAAACGGGGCGGCATATCCCTTCTCCCCGCGAGCGGGGAGAAGGTGGCGGCAGCCGGATGAGGGGCAAGCCGCAGATGGAAAGGCTTACTGCCCGACCTTCTCGTTCCAGGTCTTGAGCCAGCCGGCACGGTTGTCGAGGGCGACCGCAGACGGGATCAGCTTCAGGCTCTTTGCCGTTTCCTCGCCATAGGTGAGGTTGTTGGCGATCGCGTCGGAAAGCTTGACGTCCTTGTTGGCCGGGCTGTCGATCAGCTTTTCGGCGAGCTTGGTCTGAACCTCGGTGGACAGCCAGTAATCCATGAACTGCAGAGCGAGCTCCTGGTTCTTGGCGCCCTTGGTGAGGATCATGACGTTCATGCCGCCGGTCTGGCCTTCCTTCGGCATGGCCCAGGCGATCGGGAAGCCGAGCTTGGTGAACGGAGCCCAGGTGAAGCGGCCGATCGGCGCTGCCCAGATTTCCTCCTGCTGCATCAGCTGCACGAGCTGCGAGGACTTTTCATAGAAGGTGACCAGCTCGCCCTTCTTGGCGCCGACGGCTTCGATCGGAGCCTTGAGGTCCGGCGTGTCCTTGCCGAGAGCCTGGCCCAGCATGTAGAGCGCCGGCGGGCCCTGGTTGGTGGTCACGTTCGGCCATGCGACATGGCTTGCATATTCCGGCTTCAGGAGATCCGCCCAGCTTTCGATCTTCATCTTGTCGGAACGATAGGCGATCGAGGTGGCGTAGAACGTATAACCGACGCTCATGCCGTCCTTGTTCGGGTCCTTGGCCACATCATAGAGCTTGCCGAAATTGGAAAGCTTCGAGGTGTCGATCTTGTCGATCAGGCCGGCGCGAGAGGCGGCGAGCGCATCCGCCATCGACACGACGGCCATGTCGACGACCGGGTTGGCCTTGTTGGCTTCCATCTTGGCAATGCGTTCGACGCTGTTGCCGGTCTCGACGACCAGCTTGCAGCCGCAGATCTTCTCGAAGGGTTCGTAGACGATCTGCTTGTATTCGTCCTGGGCGAGCGCATAGACGGAAATCGTCAGCGTCTTCTGCTGGGCGAGCGCCGGGGTTTGTGCGGCGCCGATGGTAAGCATCAGGGCGGCGCCGGATGCGAGAATGACCTTGTTCATGATTTGAGTTCTCCTGCTGTCGGCTTGTTTGGGGTTCTGGCGTCTGAACTGGCATGTAAATTGGCGGCGCCCGTCGACTGGCGCACGACGAGCTGCATCGGGACCCGGTCGGTCTCGGAGGTCACCCTGCCGGCAACAACCTCGTTCTCATCGCCCCCCGGCTCGCCCTCGGATTCGATGGCCCGCATGAGCGCCGCGATCGCGAGATCGGCGATGGCAGCCATATCCATCCGCACGGTGGTGAGTGCCGGGGTCACCACCGGCGACCAGATGAGGTCGTCGAAACCGGTGACGCTGACCATTTCCGGCACGCCGATGCCGGCGCGCTGCAGCTCGGTCAGCGCCCGAAGCGCCGAAAGGTCGGAGACCGCCGCAAAAGCCGTGAACCCCGCCGCCGCCTTGTCCGCGAGACCGAGCGGGCAGCCTTCGCCCGAAACCGCTTCGACCTTCTCGATCCACATCGTCTCGCATTCGGCGTCCGGGCCGAGACCCGCCTTCAGCCCGCCGATCCGGTCGTTCTGCACGTTCGAAGATATGCTGGTGCCGATCAGCAGGACCTTGGCGTGGCCCAGCTCGGCAAGATGCCGGCCCATCTGCGCACCGCCTTCCCAGTGGTCGGCAGAAACCGTGTTGCCGGGGGTGGAGGGCGTGTCGATGACGGCGACCGGGCAGCCGATATCGGCAATCCGCGTGCCGCGCCGGGGAACGATGACCATGCCGTCGACGCCGCGTTCCAGAAGCCGGCCGATCGCTTCCGTCTGGGTGGCGATGTCGCCGCGGGAGTCGGCGATCAAAACGCCGTAGCCGGCATTCGAGGCGGCGTTCTCGATCGCCTGGGCGATCTGCGGGAAGAGCGGATTGGCAATATCGGGGAGCACGAGGCCGAGCACGCCGGTGCGGCCGGTGCGCAGCGCCCGCGCGGTGAGGCTCGGCACGTAACCGAGTTCGATTGCCTTGGCGCGCACCTTCTCGATGAGCTCCGGAGAGACCCGCCCCTTGCCCGAAAGCGCATTCGACACGGTCGCAGCCGACACGCCAAGCGCGGCGGCGATTGCGCTCATGTTGGAGCCGGGACGGGGTGAAGCCATGATAGTCTCTGATTAAACGTTTAAGCACGCATACTTTGATGAAAAGGCTTTGTCGAGTCGTTTGTAACTACCGGCCGACCAATATCCCCACATCCTGCCTTGACTCTTTGGCTTCGACCAGTGGAAATCCTCAAGGTATTCATGAGGGAAGAGCGATGCGGGACGACGAGATCACCGGACTTTCGGCGACAGCCCTTTCGGAAGCGATCCACGACGGTCGGGCCTCCTGCGTAAGGGTAATGACAGCCTATCTCGACCGGATCGACAGGCTCAACCCGGCAATCAACGCGATCGTCAGCCTGCGCGGCCGGGACGCGCTTCTGGCCGAGGCGGCCGAATGCGATGCCGAGCTTGTTTCCGGAAAATCGCGCGGCTGGATGCATGGAATGCCGATCGCCATCAAGGATCTCTGCGAGGTGAAGGGCATCCGCTGCACCTACGGCTCGCCGATCTTTGCCGACTTCGTGCCCGACAAGGACGAGGTAATGGTCGAGCGCATCCGCGCGGCCGGCGCGATCATCATCGGCAAGACCAACACGCCGGAACAGGGGCTTGGCTCGCAGAGCTACAACCCGGTGCACGGTGTCACGAGAAATCCCTACGACCTGACCAAAACCGTTGGCGGATCGAGCGGCGGCGCGGCGGCGGCGCTTTCGGCGCATCTTTTGCCGGTCGCCGATGGCGGCGACCAGATGGGCTCGCTGCGCAACCCGGCCGCCTTCAACAATGTCGTCGGTTTCCGCCCAAGCTTCGGCCGCGTCCCCTCCTCCCTGAAGCCCGAAAACTTCCTTGGCCAGCTCTCGGTGCTCGGGCCGATGGGCCGCACGGTGCGCGATGTCGCCGCCCTGCTTTCGACCCAGGCCGGTTACGATCCGCGCGATCCGCTGTCCCTGCCGACCGAGGACCTGACGCCGCGGGAAGGCCGCGATTTTTCCGGCGCCCGCATCGCCTGGCTCGGCGATCTATGCGGTTACCTGCCCTTCGAACCCGGCGTGCTCGACCTCTGCCGGGCGACGCTGCCGGTCTTCGAAAAGATCGGCTGCACCGTCGAAAATCTCGTGCCGGATTTCGACATGGCCGACGTCTGGCGCTCCTGGACGACACTGAGAAGTTGGCTGACCGCCAGCGGCATGCGCGACAATTACGACGATCCCGCCAAGCGCGCCAGGATGAAGCCGGAGATCATCTGGGAAATCGAACGCGGGCTCGACATGAGCGCCCGCGAAATCCATTTCGCCTCCAAGCGCCGCAGCGCCTGGTATCAATATCTGCTGACGGTGTTCGACAGTTACGACTACCTGATCCTGCCCGCCGCCCAGGTCTTCCCCTTCGATGCGGAAACCCACTGGCCGAAGGAGATCGCGGGGCGGACCATGGACACCTATCACCGCTGGATGGAAGTCGTCATCCCCGCCTCGATGGCCGGCCTGCCGGTCGCCGCCATGCCCGCCGGTTTCGGCGACAACGGCCTGCCCGCCGGCATCCAGATCATCGGCCGCCCGCGCGCCGACAAGGCGGTGCTGGAGATCGCGCTGGCTTATGAGGAGGCGACGGACTGGCTGGGTAGGAGGCCGACGCTTTAGCCGCGAGGGCCCAACGGACTCCCTCTAATCTCCCCCCTTGAGGGGGAGATGTCACGAAAGTGACAGAGGGGGGTGCAGCCGCGAACTCAATAGAAGAGGGAGTATGCCGCGATCCCCCCCTCTGCCCTGCCGGGCATCTCCCCCTCAAGGGGGGAGATCGACATGCCGCACCGTTTTGCCCTCTCAGCCCTTTTGGTTCAACCGGTTAAGCCTCTGCCCTTGTGGGAGGGTTAAGACCACCTCAGCGCCTACCACCCCACCACATCCACATTCTCCCGATACCTTCCCACCTCCTCCAGCAGCCACGCCCGGAAAGCCACCACCGGCCGGAAACCCGTCTTGCTCATCGGCGCCACCGCATAATAGGCGCTGGGGCTCGTTACCTGATGCGGAAAGGCCTCGACGAGCTGGCCGCTCGCCAGCTCCGAGTCGATCAGGAAAAGCGGCATCAGCGCGACGCCGAGCCCGGCGATACAGGCCTGCGCGACATTGCCGAACTGCTCGAACCGCATGCCCTGCGCCGGCGTGCCGGTAACGCCGAGGCTTTCGAACCAGTGGTTCCAGGCGCCCGGCCGCGAGGCCATGTGCAGCAGCGGCAGGCGCATGAGGTCCTCGCCCTTTTTGATCGGATGCGCGGCAAGGAACGCCGGCGATGAGACCGGCGCCACCATTTCCTCCATCAGGAAGGTGCACTCCGCCCCTGGCCAGTCCGGCCCCTTTTCACCCATGGGCCCAATATGGATCGCCATGTCGATGCCGTCGCGGTCGAAATCGAAAATGCCGATCCGGGTGGCGAAATTGAGGGTGATCTCCGGGTGCCGGGCGACGAATTGCGGGATGCGCGGCATCAGCCAGCGGGTGCCGAACGTCGGCAGGATGGCAAGGTTCAACTGGTCGCTATGCCGTTTGGTCATGACGGCCAGCGAGGCCGAGCGGATCTGCGACAGTGCGTTGGCGACCGCCTTGGCATAATCAGCGCCGGCGGCCGTCAGCGCCACGCCGCGGCTGGTGCGGTCGAACAGCTGGATGCCAAGCTGCTCTTCCAGCCCCGAAACCTGCCGGCTGATCGCACCTTGCGTCAGCGACAGCTCTTCCGCAGCCCCCGAAAAGCTGCCGAGCCGCGCGACGGAATCGAAGGCGGCGAGCGCCGAGGTGGAGGGAAGCAGTTTTCGCGAGAGGCTGACCATGCCCTATTACTATAGATCATGGCAGGATGAGTAAACGGTGCTTGCTCTCCGGCACCGGCTGGCGATAATTCTTCAAACTTCAAATTGCCAAAATCGAAACCGGAGGCGAGACCCGTGGCTTTTTCCTGGAACGACCCCTTTCTTCTCGAAGAACAGCTGACCGAAGAGGAGCGGATGATCCGCGATGCGGCGGCCGCCTTCGCCAAGTCCGAACTCGCGCCGCGCGTCAACGAAGCCTATCTCGATGAAACCACCGACAAGGGCCTGTTCAGGCTGATGGGCCAGACCGGCCTGCTCGGCGTGACCCTGCCGGAGGAATACGGCGCCGCCAACGCCTCCTACGTCGCCTACGGCCTCGTCGCCCGCGAGATCGAACGCATCGACAGCGGCTACCGCTCGATGATGAGCGTGCAGTCCTCGCTGGTCATCTACCCGATCTATGCCTATGGCTCCGACGAACAGAAGAAGAAATACCTCCCCGGCCTCGTCTCCGGCGAGCTGATCGGCTGTTTCGGCCTGACCGAGCCGGATGCCGGCTCCGATCCGGGCGGCATGAAGACCCGCGCCGAAAAGATCGAGGGCGGTTATCGCCTGCGCGGCTCGAAGATGTGGATTTCCAACGCACCGATCGCCGACGTCTTCGTCGTCTGGGCGAAGTCGGAAGCCCATAACAACGAGATCCGCGGTTTTGTGCTCGAAAAGGGCATGAAGGGCCTGTCCGCTCCGAAGATCGGCGGCAAGCTTTCGCTGCGCGCCTCGATCACCGGCGAGATCGTGCTCGACAGCGTCGAAGTCGGCGAGGATGCGATCCTGCCGAACGTTTCGGGCCTCAAGGGTCCCTTCGGCTGCCTCAACCGCGCCCGCTACGGCATTTCCTGGGGTGTCATGGGCGCTGCCGAAGACTGCTGGTTCCGCGCCCGCCAATACGGCCTCGACAGAAAGCAGTTCGGCAAGCCGCTCGCCGGCATGCAGCTCTACCAGAAGAAGCTTGCCGACATGCAGACCGAAATCACGCTTGGCCTGCAGGCTTCACTGCGCGTCGGCCAACTGATGGACCAGCACAAGATGGCGCCTGAAATGATCTCGATCGTCAAGCGCAACAATTGCGGCAAGGCGCTCGACATTGCCCGTCAGGCCCGCGACATGCATGGCGGCAACGGCATCCAGATCGAATACCACGTCATGCGCCATTCGCAGAACCTCGAAACGGTCAACACCTACGAGGGCACGCACGACGTCCACGCCCTGATTTTGGGCCGCGCCCAGACGGGCATTCAGGCGTTTTTCTAAGACAGCGTTTCGGCATTTCGACAAACCGGCCCGGCCGTTTCCAGCGCGCCGGGCCTTCTTGTTCCCGCATTTCGGCCAAGCAGCGATCGTCTGTTTAGGCGCTCGCGCGAAGGGTGGCGAGAAGTTCATCAAGCTGCCTGAACTGTTCGGGCATCGCCCCTTCCATGCCCGCACAGGATTCGTCGCACGCTTCCCTGGAAGGATAGAGCTCGCTCAGGACCAGCAGCGTCTTGCCGCCTTCCGCCGCCTCGAAGGTGACCGTGGTCACGGAGCCGTTTTCGCTTTCGTCATTGGTCCAGACGAGGCGCGAGGGCGGCGACACTTCGAGATATTTGCCGAAGAAGGTCATCGAGCTATCGGCATCATGTCCGAACGTGACGCTGTAGCCGCCTCCGGTGCGGACATCCATCTCGCAGGAAAGAAGCGGGACGCCGCTGGATTTTGGCGCCCACCACTGCTTGAACAATCCGGGCTTGGTCCACGCGTCGAATACGAGGCGGACCGGGCCGTTGAAACTGCGCGTCACCACGAGTTCGCGTTCGGACCTCCGCTCGACCGCGGTATGGCCGTCACTCACATTCGTGCCCATCGATTTTCTCCTTCCGTTTCAAAGCATCGACGGCTTCTTTCAGCACGTCGAAGCGCGGCTTCTTGATCTCTTGGCCTGATCGATCCAGGCCGCCTTCCACCGGCTGGCATGGCCAGCCGGCAATGGACCCTCGTTGGGGGATGCCTCCTTAACCCCGCCGGGCAGCCTCGATCGCCGCAACGTCGATTTTCTGCATTTTCATCATCGCGTCGAATGCGCGCTTTGCCTCGGCGCCACCGGCTGCCATGGCCTCCAGGAGGACGCGTGGCGTGATCTGCCAGGAAATGCCCCACTTGTCCTTGCACCAGCCGCATTCGCTTTCCTGACCGCCATTACCGACGATGGCGTTCCAGTAGCGGTCGGTTTCCTCCTGGTTCTCGGTCGAAATCTGGAAGGAAAAGGCTTCGTTGTGCTTGAAGATGGGGCCGCCGTTCAGGCCAATGCAGGCGACGCCTGCAACGGTGAACTCCACCACAAGCACGTCTCCCTGTTTGCCGTCCGGATAATCGCCGGGCGCGTGGGTGATCGCGCCGACCGCGCTATCCGGAAAGGTCTTGGCGTAAAAGCGGGCAGCCTCTTCTGCGTCCTTGTCGAACCACAGGCAGATCGTGTTCTTTGCCATTTCATTTCTCCCTTTTGAAATCTGGCTACGCGGCCGTTGGTCACGACCATGCCTTAAAGACGCAGGTACTTTCGGCGATCCGACATCCATTCGAAAAAAACTGAAAATCCTCCATCGCCTCCGACATCCGTTCACCATCGGCGAATCCTGCCCCTCATCCAGCCGCGGCTTTAACGCAAAAAATTCGCTTTAAAGCCGCGCACACCGTTGATTACCCGGCGCAGATATCTTAACTCAGGCACCGGATTCCCCCCGCGCATCCGCCGGCGGCTCCGGAAGGCCTCCCACGTCTTCAGCCCGTCCCGCCCGCAATGTTTCAAACCGAAAGTGGACACCATGCACAGCTATCCGAACGTCAAGCTTTTCATCAACGGCGAATGGCGCGATGCCATCGGCGGCGAAACCCTCGAGGTTTCCGATCCCGCGACCGAAGAAGTGATCGGCAGAATAGCCCATGCCCGCAAGGCGGATCTGGACCTGGCGTTGGAAGCAGCGGACAAGGGCTTCAGGATCTGGCGCGAGACCTCGCCTTTCGACCGTTCCAAGGTGATGCGCAAGGCTGCCGACCTGCTGCGCCAGCGCGTCGACCAGGTCGCCTATTACATGACCCGCGAACAGGGCAAGCCGCTCGCCCAGTCGAAAATGGAGGTGATGGGCGCCGCCGACACCATCGACTGGTTCGCCGAAGAAGCCCGCCGCACCTACGGTCAGGTCATCCCGGCCCGTTTCACGGGCGTCTCGCAGCTTGCGATCAAGGTGCCGGTCGGCCCGGTCGCAGCCTTCACGCCCTGGAATTTCCCGCTCAACCAGGTGGTCCGCAAGCTCTCCGCAGCCGTTGCGACCGGTTGCTCGATCATCGTCAAGGCGCCTGAGGAAACCCCGGCATCGCCTGCCGAACTGATCCGCGCCTTCGTCGATGCCGGCGTGCCCGCGGGTGTCGTCAACCTCGTCTACGGCATTCCGGCCGAGATTTCCGAATACCTGATCGCGCATCCGGTCATCCGCAAGATCTCGTTCACCGGCTCGACCCCGGTTGGCAAGCATCTGGCGGCGCTGGCCGGCAAGCACATGAAGCGCGCCACGATGGAACTCGGCGGCCATGCGCCGGTGATGATCTTCGACGATGCCGATCTCGAAAAGGCGATCGAAGTGACCGCCATGTCGAAGTTCCGCAATGCCGGCCAGGTCTGCGTCGCCCCGACCCGCTTCCTCGTGCAGGACGGCATCGCCGACAAGTTCACCGCCGGCTTCGTCAAGGCAGCGCAGGCGATCAAGGTCGGCAACGGCCTGGAAGAGGGCGTCGGCATGGGCCCGCTCGCCAACGAGCGCCGCATCCCGGCCATGGAAGCGCTGATCCAGGACGCCATCAGCCATGGCGGCGAACTGAAGACCGGTGGCCACCGCATCGGCAACAAGGGCCACTTCTTCGAGCCGACCGTTCTCGCCGAAGTCCCGACCTCGGCCAATATCATGAACGACGAACCCTTCGGCCCGGTGGCGATCATCAACCGCTTCTCGCATTACGACGATGCGATCGCGGAAGCCAACCGCCTGCCCTTCGGCCTCGCTTCCTACGCCTTTACCGGTTCGGTCAGGACCGCCCATGCGCTGAGCCGCCAGGTGGAAGCCGGCATGCTGACCATCAACCACAACGGCCTTGCGCTTCCGGAAGTGCCGTTCGGCGGCATCAAGGACTCGGGCTACGGCACGGAAGGCGGCTCGGAAGCCACCGAAGCCTATCTCGAAACCCGTTTCGTCAGCCAGATGAGCTGATCCGACGGTTTTTCGACCTAAGTTCTCCACGCCGGTCGGTGCTGACGCATCGGCCGGCGTTTTCTTTTGCGCTTGCCGCTTTCGTCCGAGTCGAATACGAAAACAAACAGTGAACACCGGATGAAGCGCCATGGCCGAGACTGAGACCGAAGCAGCACCGCTCCTGAAGGAAATCTTCAACCGCGAGCGCCTGGAGCATTTCGCCCGCGAGACGGTCGCCGTGCATCCGGGTTTCGACGGCGCACGTTTCCTGACGCTCGCCTCCATCGGCCTCGACGATCTCAGCATCATGCAGCGGCTGCGGCAGATCGCGGTCGTCTACCACGACATTCTGCCCGGCGGTTTTGCGACCAATCTCGAAATCCTCCGGGCGCTCGCGCCACGCGTCAACCACGGCTTCGCCTCGATGGTCCTGCCGGAATATGTGGCGCTCTACGGCCAGGACCATTTCGACCTGTCGATGGATGCGCTCGCCTTCTTTACCCGCTTCGGCTCGTCCGAATTCGCCGTCCGGCATTTCCTGGCGAAGGACCTCGCCCGGACGCTGAAAGTGATGGAACGCTGGTCACGGGACGACAACGAGCATGTGCGCCGGTTGTCGAGCGAAGGCTGCCGGCCACGCCTGCCCTGGTCCTTCCAGTTGAAAGAGCTGATTGCCGACCCGTCGCCCGTCGCCCCGATCCTCGAAAACCTGCGGAGCGATCCGAGCCTTTATGTCCGCAAGTCCGTCGCCAATCATCTGAACGACATCACCAAGGATCACCCGGCCTGGGTCTTCCAACGGATCGCCGACTGGCCGAAGGACGACCCGTGCACGGCCTGGATCATGAAACAGGCGCTGCGCACGCTGATCAAGAAGGGCGATGCCCGGGCGCTTCATTTCTTCGGTGCCGGTCACAAGGCGGAGGTGACGGTCGAGAGTTTTTCCGTGACGCCGTCATCCCTGAAACTCGGGGGCGCGGTGAAGATATCGGCAAGGCTCGTCTCGACCGCGTCGTCGCCGCAGAAGCTCGTCATCGACTATGCGGTCCACTACGTGAAGAAGGCGGGCGGAACCTCGAAGAAGGTCTTCAAGTGGAAGGAGGTCACCCTTGATCCGGGCCGGACCTTGGAACTCGCGATCAGCCGCGCCATTCGCGACTTCACCACCCGCGTTCATTATGCCGGACGGCATGCGGTCGAGCTGATCGTCAATGGCGAGGTGCTGGCCGAGGGCGCGTTCGAGCTTTTGGCATAGAATCTTCAACCGAATCGACCGAGCGGCCCCTCACCCCGCCTCCGCTCCGCTCGGCGCACCCTCTCCCCGCTCGCGGGGCGAGGGGGGAGTGGAGACGGCGCGGCACGTGTCCCTCTCCCCGCAGGCGGGGAGAAGGTGCCGGCAGGCGGATGAGGGGCATCTCCCGCCCCCGAAACCCGCTCACCCCAGCGCAAACACCTTCGCGCGCCGCAATGTCACGAACCCACCGTCGCCGGCCTGCAGCGCGCGTTCCGGCTCGACGTCGAATTCCAGCTGCTCACCCGTCTCGGCGGTCGCCAGCACCCGCCGTCCGTCCGGGCGGTCGAGGACGCGGGTGATGCTGGCCGGAATGCCCGGTCCCTGGGCGGACCAGTCGAGATCGGCCGGACGCGCGTAAAGCTCGGCCTTGCCGTCCGCCATGCCGGAGACATCGATCGCCGCGCCGCTGGCATAGGCCCGGCCGTCGCGCACTTCGGCGGCAAGCACATTGGCGTCGCCGAGGAATTTCATCACGAACGCCGATTGCGGGTTGCGGCAGACTTCCTCCGCCGTGCCCTGCTGGATGATGTGGCCGTCCTTCAGGATGACGACGCGGTCGGCGAGATCCAGCGCCTCTTCCTGGTCGTGGGTAACGAAGATCGTGGTGATGCCGAGCTCGCGGTGGATCTCGCGCAGCCAGCGGCGCAGGTCGTGGCGCACATTGGCGTCGAGCGCGCCGAACGGCTCGTCGAGCAGCAGAACCTTGGGATCGACCGACAGCGCGCGGGCAAGCGCGACACGCTGCCGCTGGCCCCCGGAAATCTGTGCCGGGAACCGGTCGCCGAGACCTTCGAGGCGCACGAGCCGCAGCAACTCGGCGACGCGGGCTTCGATCGCCGCCTTCTCGCGCTTTACCCTGGAAACCTTCATGCCGAAGGCAATGTTTTCCGCCACCGTCATGTGCGGGAAGAGCGCATAGTGCTGGAAAACGAAGCCGACGCCGCGGTCGCGCACCGGAATATCCGTCGCGTCCTGATCGCCGAAATAGATATGGCCGCCATCGGCATATTCGAGGCCGGCGACCATGCGCAGGATGGTCGTCTTGCCCGAGCCCGAAGGACCGAGCAGCGCGACCAGCTCGCCGCTTTCGATCGTGAGCGAAACGTCCCGCACGGCGCGAAAAGTCTCGAAGGTTTTGACGACGTGGTCGAGGCGGATTTTCATGAGGTTTTCTCCGCGGGACTGGCAACGAGAGCAGGCCGGGTGGCGGGGCGACGGACCCGGCCCGCGCCCTGGCGCTCCAGCGCCACCTTGGCGATGATGGTGAAGACGGCGATAAGCGCCAGGATGGAGGAGGCGGCAAAGGCGCCGGCCGCCTGGTAGTCGTGGTAGAGCAGTTCGATATGCAGCGGCAGCGTATTGGTCTGGCCGCGGATATTGCCCGAAACGACCGAGACCGCGCCGAATTCGCCCATGACGCGGGCATTGCACAGCACGACGCCGTAAAGCAGCGCCCATTTGATGTTCGGCAGCGTCACCGAGAAGAAGGTGCGCCAGCCGGAAGCACCGAGCGAGGTCGCCGCCTCTTCGAGGTCGCGCCCCTGCGCCTGCATCAGCGGGATCAGCTCGCGGGCGACGAAGGGGGCGGTCACGAACATCGAGGCGAGGATGATGCCGGGGATCGCGAACAGGATCTTGACGCCGTAATCATCGAGCGTCGGGCCAAAAATGCCCTGCAGGCCGTAGACGAACAGATAGGCGACGCCGGCGACGATCGGCGACACCGAGAACGGGATCTCGATCACGACCAGCAGGAAACGCTTGCCCCTGAAATCGAACTTGGTGATCGACCACGCGGCCGCCACCCCAAAAGCGGTGTTGACGGGCACCGCGACCAGCGCCGTCAAAACGGTAAGCCCGATCGCATGCAGCGTATCGGGATGAGCGATGGTGTCCCGATAGACCTGCCAGCCTTTGGAAAAGGCTTCCACGCCGATGATCAAAAGCGGCGCAAGGATCAGGAATGCGCCGACGATCAGCACGGTGCCGATCAGCAGGCGGCGGAAGAGCGGCCCGTCGCCGACGCGCGGCGGTTTGCGGCGTTTGGGTGTGGCGCTCATGGTCAGTTCCTCACCGTGTAGCGAAGCGCCCGCGACTGCATCCAGTTGGTGAGCGCGAGCATGACGAAGGCGGTGAGCAGCAGCACCGAGGCGATCGCCGCAGCCGCCTGGTAGTCGTATTCCTCCAGCCGGATGAAGACGAGCAACGCGGTGATCTCCGTCGACATCGGCTGGTTGCCGGCGATGAAGATGATCGCGCCGAATTCACCGAGCGAGCGGGCGAAGGAAAGCGACACGCCGGCCAGCAGCGCCGGGGTCAGGAGCGGCAGGATGACCTTGCGGAAAATCGTCCAGTCCGAACCGCCGAGCGACTGCGCCGCCTCTTCCAGCGCCGGATCGAGATCCTCCAGCACCGGCTGCACTGTCCGCACGATGAAGGGCAGCGAGGTGAAGCACATGGCGATCATGATGCCGAGCGGCGTATAGGCGACCTTGATGCCGAGATCGGCGAGGATGGAGCCGAACCAGCCGTTGGCGGCAAACAGCGCCGTCAGCGAAATGCCGGCAACCGCCGTCGGCAAAGCGAACGGCAGGTCGACCATGGCATCGACGATGCGCCAACCCGGAAAGCGGTAGCGCGTCAGCACCCAGGCGAGCGCTAGGCCGAAGAACAGGTTGAAGATCGTGGCGCCCAGCGCGCTGAGAACGGTGACGCGGTAGCTGGCGAGCGCCCGGGTGGAGGAAACGATCCGCCAGTAGTCCTCCGGACCGAGGCTGGCCGCCTTGAAGACGAGCGCCACCAGCGGCAGGACGACGATCAGCCCGACATAAAGCAGCGTCACACCCAGCGACAGGCGTAATCCGGGCAGGACATTGCGTCTCAAGCGGTCTGTTCCTCTTTGCACGGCAAAGCCCGGCGAACCTTCGTCCGCCGGGCAAGGATGAATTGAAACTCCAGTGAGCGCTTAACGGCTGCCGTAGAGCTTGTCGAGAGTACCGCCGGAAGCGAAATGCTCCTTCTGGATCTGGTCCCAGCCGCCGAAGACGTCGTCGACCTTGACGAGACGGATCGCCGGGAACTGATCCTTGAACTCGCCGGCGACCTTCTCGTTGTTGACGCGATGGCCGAACTGGGCGGCAATCCGCTGGCCTTCCTCGGTATAGAGGAAATCGAGATAGGCCTTGGAAAGCGCTTCGGTGCCATGCTTCTTGGCGACCTTGTCGACCACCGCGACCGGGAATTCGGCGAGCAGGCTGACCGACGGGATGACGCTTTCGACCTTGGACGCGCCATACTGCTTGGCGATGCCGCGGGTCTCGGCCTCGAAGGTGATCAGCACGTCGCCGGTTTCGCGCTCGACGAAAGTGGTGGTGGAGGCGCGGCCGCCGGTATCGAAGACCGGGACGTTGTCGAAGATCTTGGTGATATAGGCGTCGATCTTCTCGGCGTCGCCCTTGTAGGTTTCCTTCGCCCAGGCATAGGCCGCCAGATAGGTGTAGCGCGCATTGCCCGAGGTCTTCGGGTTCGGGAAGACGGCATGCACGTCGGCGCGGGCGAGATCACCCCAATCCTTGATGTTCTTCGGATTGCCGGCGCGCACCAGGAAGGACGGGAAGGAGTAGAAGGGCGAGGCGTTGTTGGGATAAGCCTTGGTCCAGTCCTTCGAAACGAAGCCGTTCTTTGCGAGGAAATCGATATCCGTCGACTGGTTGAAGGTCACCACGTCCGCTTCCAGGCCTTCGAGGATCGAGCGGGCCTGCTTGGACGTGCCGGCATGCGACTGGTCGATGGTGACGCCCGGATGGCTCTTGATAAAGGCCTCGTTCTCGGCGACGAACAGTTCGCGCGACACGTCGTAGGACGCGTTGAGCAATTTCGTCGGCGACTGGGCCAGCGCCGGGGTAACGAAAAGCGCAGCCAAGGACGCGCTAAGGGCAAGCCCAAGGATCGGGAGGCGGTTCATGCAAGTCTCCGGTGTTGGATTGTGATTGCAAACTACCGGGAGACGCATTGGATCGCGAGGAACCGGGCACCCCGCATGGCGGGCACCTTAGAAATTTTGTCCATTTTCAGCCACATTCGGCGGAGCTTTTCCCTCGGGGCGCTCGCAAGCCTTGTCCGCGCCCGAGGGACCGATCGAGAAACGCCGCCCCCCGTGAAGAAAGGCGGCGTCCCGGCATGACCGGAACTCCGGCACGCCCCGGTCAGGCGACGCTGCGCGGAGCTTCCATCTCGTGGATGGCTTTTCTGATCTCGGAGCGGAATTCCGGCGTGTCCTGATGACCGTGCACGGTCATCGCATGCTGCACGGCTGCATTGACGAGTTCATCGGTATTGTCCGCCGAGATGGCAACGGTGCATTTCATCTCGCTCGGAAATTCGCGGCAATCGATGTATTGGCGTCCCATGTCTGCCTCCATCGCAAACCCTGACCCGATCGGTCAGGAGCAGCGATTTTACTCCCTTCGTCGATCACAGACAAACGACCCAAAAGATTGAAGCCAATCGTTCGTTCGCGGGCCAATCGTTCGTTCGCGGGGATGAATTCACCCTCCCGGAAAAATATCTCCGCCTGCGATCAACGGCTTGGCCGCTCCAGCGGCTCGACTTCGTCCCCGCCTTCGGGACCGGCGCGACAATCCACATGTCATCGGATGGGAACCGGGTTCGCGAACCGGCCTTCCTCACGGGTTTTCGGCTCGGTTCCGATGATGGTCGTCAAGGTGAATGGACGAGGGCCTGGAAATCCTCGGAAAGATCATCGAAGCGGCCGGGGCAGGCGGACCAGATCTACCTATACCCACATCACCCACTGCCTGCCCCATTCCCAACCATGCCGGTGTCGCCGGCGTGGCCGGACGCGTTGCCGGCGGCAACGGTTCAGGAGCGCGCCTTCTCGCGCAGCATGTGGATGATCGCGGAAAAATCGTCGCCGCCATGGCCTGCCTTCTCGAAGGCGGCGTAAAGCTCCGCCGCGTGGGCACCGAGCGGCGTCACGGCGCCGGACTGGCTTGCAGCCTCCTGCGACAGCATCAGATCCTTCAGCATCAGCGCCGCGGCAAAGCCCGGCCTGTAATCGTGGTTGGCCGGCGAAGTCGGCACCGGGCCCGGAACCGGGCAATAGGTGGTCAGCGACCAGCACTGGCCGGACGAGGTGGAGGCGACATCGAACAGCGCCTGGTGCGAAAGGCCGAGCTTTTCCGCCAGGCCGAACGCCTCGCAGACACCGATCATCGAAATGCCCAATATCATGTTGTTGCAGATCTTTGCCGCCTGGCCGGCACCGGGGCCGCCGCAATGGACGATCTTCTTGCCCATCGCTTGAAGGATCGGCAGCCCGAGCGCAAACGCCTCTTCCGAACCGCCGACCATGAAGGTGAGCGTGCCGGCCGTGGCCCCGCCGGTACCGCCGGAAACGGGCGCATCAAGCGAGATGCAGTTCATCACATCCGCCAGTTCATGCGCCTTGCGGGCGCTTTCCACGTCGACGGTGGAGCAGTCGATGACCAGGGTACCTTCCGGAATGAGGGTGGCGAGGTCGGTCCAGACCGCGATCACATGCTGGCCCTTGGGAAGCATGGTGATGACGCAGTCGGCATCCGAAACGGCTTCGGCCAGCGCCACGGTCCCCTTGACGCCCGTCTCGATGGCCGCCTTCACCGAGGCTTCCGAGAGATCGAAGCCGCGCACGTCGTGACCGGCCTTTACCAGATTGGCGGCCATCGGCCCGCCCATATTGCCAAGCCCCACGAAAGCGATCCTGGTCATGTCTTCCTCCCGTCTTATCTGTCCTAAAGCCTGTGATCCGGAAACAGCACCGGATGGCGCGCGGCGAAATAGCGGTCGAGATCGGCGTCCGCGACTTCCTCCAGCGTTGCCGGAGACCATTTCGGATTGCGGTCCTTGTCGATGATCGCGGCGCGCACGCCCTCGTAGAAATCGTGGTTGCGCAGGATTTCCGCGCCGGCGGTGAATTCCCGCTCCAGGCACTCGACCAGGATCGAGCTTTCGCGGCCGCGACGAAGCAGCCGCAGCGCCAGCTTGAGGCTGGTCGGCGAGCGCTTGGCGATGGTCTCGCGCGCTGCGATGGAGAATGCATCATCCTCCCTATTCAGCGCTTCCACAATCTCCTCGATCGTATCGAAGCAGAAATTCCGGTCGATCAGTTCGCGATGAGTTTTGAGCCGGCTTTCGCCGGGCACGACGGCGAAGCGGTCGATGACCGCCCTCACCTGCTCGTCGGACGCGCCGCCCTTCAGCTCCCCCAGCGCCTCGACCAGCGCGCCGAGCCGTTCCGATGGGACGTTCACATCGGCAAGGCCGGCATAGATTGCGTCCGCCGCGCCGATCACCTCGCCCGTCAGCCCCACCCAGGTGCCGGTTTCGCCCGGCGCGCGGGGCAGCAGCCAGGTCGCGCCGACATCCGGCACGTAACCGATGCCGGTTTCCGGCATGGCGAGCCGGGTGCGCTCCGTGACGACCCGATGCGCGCCATGCGAGGCGATCCCGACGCCGCCGCCCATGACGATGCCGTCCATCAGCGCCACATAGGGTTTTTCGTAGCGGGAGATCATGTAGTTGACGGGAAACTCCTCCCGCCAGAACCGCGTGACCTCGGGATCGTCCGATTTGCCGCTCTCGTAGATGACGCGGATATCGCCGCCGGCGCAGAGACCGCGTTCTCCTTCGCCCGTCAGGATGACGCAGGAAATCTCCGGGTCGCCGGCGAACCGCTCCAGCGCCGCCTTCATCGCCCTCACCATGGCAAGGCTCAGGCTGTTCAGCGCCTTCGGCCGGTTGAGCCGGATGACGGCCGCCGAGCCGATGTAATCGATGAGGACTTCGTCGCTCTGGATCGTTCCGTCCGCCATGTTGTTTCCTTTTACAATAAACGTTTTGCCGCCACGTCTGCCCCTCATCCGGCTGCCGCCACCTTCTCCCCGCACGCGGGGAGAAGGACATATGCCGCACTGCTGCCTCGAACTGCGGCGTGGCGTATGGCACGTCCCCTCTCCCCGCTTGCGGGGAGAGGGTTAGGGTGAGGGGCACTTTCTGCGACCGTTTCGTTACCTGTTATCCGCCAAAATCATCTCGGCCGCTTTTTCGGCGATCATGATGGTCGGCGAATTGGTGTTGCCGGAGGTTATATTAGGCATGATCGAGGCATCGGCGATACGCAGCCTTCCGACTGCGCGCATTTTCAGGCGCGGATCGACGACGCTGTCCGGGTCGGAGCCCATGCGGGCGGTGCCGACCGGATGGAAGATCGTCGTGCCGATATCGCCCGCCGCTCTTTCGAGATCCGCGTCGGTCTCGTAGGAGGGGCCGGGCCTGTATTCCTCCGGGTGATAGCGCGCGAACGCCGGTTTCCTGACAATCTCGCGGGTGAGCCGGATCGACCTGACGGCGATGTCCCGGTCGGCGGCGGTCGACAGGTAATTCGGATGAATACCGGGCGCTGCCGCGAAATCCGGGCTTTTCAGATGCACCGAGCCGCGGCTTTCGGGACGCAGGTTGCAGACGCTCGCCGTCATCGCCGGGAAGGAATGGACCGGCTCGCCGAATTTGTCGAGCGACACGGGCTGTACGTGGTATTCGAGATCCGGCGTCTCCTTGTCCGGCCCGGACCTGGTGAAGATACCGAGCTGGCTCGGCGCCATCGACATCGGCCCGGACCGCTTCAGCGCATATTCGAGCCCGATCGAGGCCTTGCCGATCAGGCTCGACGCCTTTTCGTTGAGCGTCGGAACCCCGGTCACCTTGTAGACGAGGCGAAGCTGCAGATGGTCCTGCAGGTTTTCGCCCACCGCCTTGACCTCCTTGACCACTTCGATACCGGCATCGGCGAGCACGTCGCCGCGGCCTATGCCGGAGAGTTCGAGGATATGCGGCGTGCCGATGGCACCGGCGCTGAGCACGGTTTCGCGTTTCGCATAGGCCTTTTTCGCCACGCCGTCGTGCTGGAATTCGACACCCTTCACCTCGCCGTTCTCGACGACCAGTTTTCTTACATGCGCCTTGGTGAGCACGGTCAGGTTCGGCCGCTTCATCGCGGGGCGCAGGAAAGCCTTCGAGGTGTTCCAGCGGATGCCGGAGCGCTGGTTGACGTCGAAATAGCTCGAACCCTCGTTGCTGCCGCGATTGAAATCGTCGACGATCGGGATGCCGGCCTCTTGCGCCGCCTTCTGGAAACTGTCGAGCACCGCCCAGCGCAGACGCTGCTTTTCGATGCGCCATTCGCCGCCGGCGCCGTGCATGTCGTCGGCGCCCTTGTAGAAATCCTGGCTTTTCTTGAAGATCGGCAGCACGTCGTCCCAGCCCCAGCCGGTGCAGCCCATCTGCCGCCACATGTCGTAATCGTAGGCCTGGCCGCGCATGTAGATCATGCCGTTGATCGACGAGCAGCCGCCGAGGATCTTTCCGCGCGGATAGGAGAGCGAACGGCCGTTCAGCCCCTCCTCCTTCTCGGTCGTGAAACACCAGTCGGTACGCGGGTTGTTGATGCAGTAGAGGTAGCCGACCGGAATATGCACCCAGTGATAATTGTCGTTGCCGCCCGCTTCGAGGATCAGTACCCGGTTGCCCGGATCCTTCGATAGCCGATTGGCCAGGACACAGCCGGCACTGCCCGCGCCGATGACGATATAGTCGTAGTTTTCCATGCTCAGTCTCCATGGAAAGGCACCCCGCGGGCCATGTCCGCAAGCCGCCTCCCCCGTCCATGTCCATGTGACGCGCCGCCCGCGCGTCGTGCCGGATCTTATCGTCTATGCTCGAAGCCGAGCTTCCGGCCGAGGCGGGAGGCGTAGAATTCTCCGATAATGCCCCGCCGGAAGACGAGGACACAAACCATGAAGACCACGCCGGTGATGATCGTCACCGGGAAATCCGAGGTCGCCAGATAGTTCTGCAGCGTGACCACCAGGCCCGCCCCGAAGATCGGCCCGATCAGCGTGCCGATGCCGCCGAGCAGCGTCATCAGGATCACTTCGCCGGACATCTGCCAGGCGACATCCGTGAGCGTCGCGAACTGGAAGACCAGAGCCTTCAACCCGCCGGCAAGGCCTGCCAGTGCCGCAGACATCACGAAGGCGCCGAGCTTGTAGCGGGCAACGGAATAACCAAGCGAGATGGCGCGCGGCTCGTTCTCGCGGATCGACTTCAAGATCATCCCGAAGGGCGAATTGATGAACCGCCAGATGATCACCATGCCGATCAGGAACACGCCCAGCACGAAATAATACATGTTGGTCGAGCTGTTCAGGTCGATGAAGCCGAACAGATGCCCGCGCGGCACCGACTGGATGCCGTCCTCCCCTTGCGTGAACTTCGCCTGCAGGCAGAAGAAGAAGAACATCTGCGACAGGGCGAGCGTGATCATCGCGAAATAGATGCCCTGCCGGCGGATCGCGAAGAAGCCCATGACCAGTCCGAGAAACGCCGCGCCGACGACGCCGGTCAGGATGCCGAGCTCCGGCGGAAAGCCCCATTCCTTCACGACATGCGCGGTGAAATAGGCCGCTCCCCCGAAGAAGGTGGCATGACCGAAGGACAAGAGCCCGGTATAGCCGAGCAGCAGGTTGAAGGCGCAGGCGAACAGCGCGAAGCAGAGCAGCTTCATCAGGAAGATCGGGTAGAAGAACATCGGAGCTATGATCAGCGCCACGAGACCGATGATCAGGAAGATCGCATAGGTCCTGGAGGCGGTGGCCGACCGTTCGATACGCGGCTTGGCAGCGGTTTGTGTCATCTCGCTCATCTCACGCATCCCGTCCGAAGAGGCCGGCAGGCCGAAGCAGAAGCACGATCGCCATGATCACGAAGATCACGATATTGGATGCTTCCGGATAGAACACCTTGGTGAGACCTTCTGCAATACCGAGCATGTAGCCGGTGAGGATCGCCCCCATGATCGAGCCCATGCCGCCGACCACGACCACCGCGAAGACGACGATGATGATGTTCGACCCCATCAACGGCGAAACCTGGTAGATCGGCGCGGCAAGCACGCCGGCAAAGGCGGCAAGCGCTGCCCCGAGCCCATAGGTCAGCGTCAGAAGCACCGGCACGTTGACGCCGAAGGCCTGCACCAGAACCGGATTTTCGGTTGCCGCCCGCAGATAGGCGCCGAGCTTGGTCTTTTCGATCAGCAGCCATGTGCCGATGCAGGCAACCAGCGAAACGACCACCACCCAGCCGCGATAGATGGGTAAGAACATGAAGCCGAGATTGGTGCCGCCGGCAAGCTGCGTCGGCACCGAATAGGGCTGGCCGGCCGCGCCGTAGAGATAGCGGAACGTGCCTTCGATGGTCAGCGCCAGGCCGAAGGTGAACAGCAGGCCGTAGAGCGGATCGAGATTGTAGAGCCGCGACAGCATCGTCCGTTCGATGACGGCCCCGAACAGGCCGACGACGATCGGCCCGAGGATCAGCGCGAACCAGTAATTGATGCCGAAATACTGCAGCATCAGCATCGCGGCGAAGGCGCCGAGCATGTATTGCGCGCCGTGGGCGAAGTTGATGACCCGCAGCAGGCCGAAGATGACCGCAAGCCCGAGGCTCAAGAGCGCGTAGAAGGACCCGTTGATCAGGCCGATCAGCAGCTGCCCGAGAAAGGCCTGGAGTGGAATGCCGAAGATCATCGTCATGGGGCGAGGCTCCATCGCACGTTTGAATGTGACGCCCTGCCCCTCATCCGGCTGCCGCCACCTTCTCCCCGTTCTGACGGGGAGAAGGACGCAAGCCGCGAGCTCTGAAGTCCCCTCTCCCCGCCTGCGGGGAGAGGGTTAGGGTGAGGGGCAACCTTACTTCTGACAATCGCCGCCATCCGCCTCACACCCCCAGAACCTTATGCAGCATGTCCATCCTGCCCGGCAGTTCCCCGACCGGGAAATCCGCGACCATCCGGCCGTGGTCCATCAGGTAGAAGCGGTCGGCGACGCGGCTTGCGAAACGAAAATTCTGCTCGACCAAAAGCACCGTCATGCCGCGTTCCTTGAGCGTCTTCAGGACCTCGCCGATCCGCTGCACGATGACCGGCGCGAGGCCCTCGGTCGGTTCGTCCAATATCAAAAGCTTGACGCCGGTGCGCAGGATGCGGGCGATCGCCAGCATCTGCTGCTCGCCGCCGGAAAGCTTGGTGCCGGGGCTGGAGCGACGCTCCAGAAGGTTCGGGAAGAGCTCGTAGATCTCGTCGAGCGACATGCCGCCTTCGGCCACGACCGGCGGCAGCATCAGGTTTTCCTCGACGGTCAAGGTCGAGAAGATGCCGCGCTCTTCCGGCACGAAACCGATGCCGGCATGCGCCGTGCGGTGCAGCGGCACGCTGGCCATGTCCTTGCCGGCAAAGCGAATCTCGCCCTTGCGCTCGCGGATGATGCCGACGATGGTTCTGAGCGTCGTCGTCTTGCCGACGCCGTTGCGGCCGAGAATGGTGATCGTCTCGCCCTCGCCCACCGTCATGTCGACGCCGTGCAGGACGTGGCTTTCGCCATACCAGGCATTGAGATTGGAAACCTGCAGGAGCGGTGCCATCAAGCCTCCTCCGTGCCCATATAGGCCGTGCGGACGCGCGGATCCTGGCTGACCTCGGCATAGTCGCCCTCGGCAAGGATCTCGCCGCGCTGCAGGACCGTCACGTGGTGGCAGATGTCGGCGACGACCGAAAGATTGTGCTCGACCATCAGCACCGCCCGGGTCTTCGCCACCTCGCGGATGATGTTGGAAACGGTGCCGATATCCTCCTGCCCCATGCCGGCCATCGGCTCGTCGAGCAGCAGAACCTTGGGATCGAGCGCCAGCGTCGTCGCGATCTCCAGCACGCGCTTGCGGCCATAGGAGAGATCGGCGGCAAGCGCATTGCGTTCGCGCTTCAGGCCGACCGATTCGATCAGCTCGTCGGCGCGGGCATTCAGCCGGTCGAGCGAGGACACCGGCAGCCAGAACTGCGTCGACAGACCGCTCGGCCGCTGCAGCGCGACGCGCACGTTGTCGAGCACCGTCAGATGCGGGAAGACCGCCGAAATCTGGAAGGACCGGACGAGCCCCATCCGCGCGACCCTGTCCGGCGGCGTCTTGGTGATGTCCGTGCCCAGAAGCGTGATCGAACCCGCCGTCGGCTGCAGGAACTTTGTCAGCAGGTTGAAGACGGTCGTCTTGCCGGCCCCGTTCGGGCCGATCAGCGCGTGGACGCGCGCGTGGCGGACGTCGAGATCCACATTCTTCACCGCCATGAAGGCGCCGAAGCTTTTCGAGAGGCCGCGGGCGGACAATACCACCCGCGGCTCTTCCTGTTTTGCTGTGGCAGTGAACGCCATTACTTCACCAGATCGCAGCCGCTCTTGGCGGGATCCATGTAGGCGTCCTTGCCGGGAATGGTGGCGAGCACGTTGAAATAATCCCAGGGCTCCTTGCTTTCGCCCGGCTTCTTGACCTGCAGCAGGTACATGTCGTGGATCATCCGGCCGTTCTTGGCGACCGTGCCGCCGCGCGCGAAGAAATCATCGACCGGCATTTCGTGCAGCGCCTTGGAAACGGCGTCCGCATCGTCCGTGCCGGCCTTCTGGACCGCCTTCAGATATTGCGTGACCGCCGAATAGGTGCCGCTGTGGATCATGTTCGGCATCTTCTTGGTGCGGGCGAAGAACTTTTTCGCGAACTCGCGGCTCTTGTCGTCGAGGTTCCAGTAATAACCCTCGGTCAGGGTCAGACCCTGCGCCGCCTGCAGGCCGAGGCCGTGCACTTCGGCAAGCGTGAAGAGCAGCGCCGCCAGCCGCTGGCCGCCGGCGGTGATGCCGAATTCCGCCGCCTGCTTGATGGCGTTGGACGTATCGAGGCCGGCATTGGCGAGGCCGATCACCTTGGCGCCGGAAGACTGGGCCTGCAGCAGGAAGGACGAGAAGTCGGTGGTCGCCAGCGGATGGCGGACCGCGCCGACGATCTTGCCGCCCGAGGACTTCACGAAATCGCCGGTCTGCTGCTCGAGCGAATAACCGAAGGCGTAGTCGGCGGTGAGGAAGAACCAGCTGTCGCCGCCCTGCTTGACGAGCGCGCCGCCGGTGCCGACCGCGAGCGCATGGGTGTCATAGGCCCAGTGGAAGCCGTAGGGGCTGCAGGCCTTGCCGGTCAGATCGGTGGTCGCCGCACCCGTGACGATGTCGATCTTCTTCTTTTCCTTGCCGATCGCCTGCACCGCGAGCGCCACCGACGAGGTCGTCAGTTCCATGATCGCGTCGACCTGCTGGGTATCGTACCACTGGCGGGCGATGTTGGAGGCGATGTCCGGCTTGTTCTGGTGGTCGGCATCGACGATCTCGATCGGCTGCCCCAGAACCTTGCCGCCGAAATCCTCGACCGCCATCTTGGCCGCCTCGACCGACGACTTGCCGCCGAAATCGGCATAGACGCCCGACTGGTCGTTCAGGATGCCGATTTTCACCTTGTTGTCGGATGCACCTCCCGGCGCGCTCTGCGCGAATGCCGCGCTGCTCGCGAGAAGGACGGCCAAGGATGCCAGAATTGTCTTGTGCATGATTTCTCCTCCCAGAGAATGTGCCCAGAAAATTTGAAAGGTCTGTTCAAAATTGGTGAGCCGCTCTCCTCAAAGCGGCAGCTCCGGATTGCATGGTTCAGGAAAACCGCCGTTGACGCAAGCAGGCCGCTGTAATTAATTGCAAACAGCATCTGTGCATTTTTGAACAGACGGGAACACATTGAGCAACAACCAGAACTTCACCTGGGACGACCTGCAGTATTTCCTGGCTGTGGCCCGCAGCGGACAATTGTCCACCGCCGCCCGCCAGTTGCGCACCAGCCACGCGACCGTCTCCCGGCGCATCGACCGGCTGGAATTCGCGCTCAAGGTCAAGCTCTTCGAGCGCAATCCGCGCGGTTACGTCCTCACCGGCATGGGCCAGCGCTTCATCGAGACGGCGGAGCGGATCGAGGTCGAGGCGGACCGGCTGCAGGCGGATGTCGCCTCGGGCACCACCGCGCAGCGCGGCGTGGTGCGGCTGAGCACCCCGGAAGGGTTCGCGAACTTCTTCTTCGCCGACAAGATCCGCAGCTTCTGCGACGGCCATCCCAACATCTCGCTGGAGCTGGTGACGATCCAGCAGATCATGTCCCTGTCGCGCAAGGAGGCGGATATCGCCGTGTCGCTCGATCCGCCCAAGGACGGGCCCTATCTCACGGAAAAACTGACCGACTACAGTCTCAACGTCTACGGCACGAAGTCATACCTGGCGAAGGCAGGCCCGATCCGCAATCGGCAGGATCTGCTGTCGCACCCGTTCATCGGTTATATCGAGGACATGATTTTCGCGCCCGGGCTCGATTATCTCGGCGACGTTCATCCGGGCATCCGCGCGCGCTTCCAGAGCTCCAGCATCTTCGCGCAATTGACCGCAACGCTGGATGGGCTCGGCCTCTGCGTGCTGCCGCATTTCATCACCCGCAAGCAGCCCGATCTCGAAATCGTGCTGCCCGACGAGGTGGAACTCAGACGAAGCTACTGGCTGGTTTGCCATAGGGACCTGAGCCAGATCCCCCGTGTCAGAATGGTGAGGGACTACATCTTCCAGTCCGTCGGGGCCAATCAGGACGCCTTCCTCAAGAGTTACCAGGCTCCCGAGGAAGGCGCTCGCCGTCACTCCGCCGCCATCGGCAGGTCGTCACGGCTGTCGAAAAGGTCGCCCTGATTGGCGGGCGTCCGGTCGTCCTTGTCGTTCTTCTTCTTGGGCTCGCGGCCGAAGAACAGGGCATAGGCAGCCGGCAGGACGAGAACGGTCAGTACCGTCGCGACCAGGATGCCGCCCATCATCGCATAGGCCATCGGACCCCAGAACACGCCGCGCGAGATCGGGATCAGCGCCAGCACGGCGGTCAGCGCCGTCAGCATGATCGGCCGGAAACGACGCACGGCAGCACCGACGATCGCCTCCATCCGTTCCATGCCCGCCGCGATATCCTGGTCGATCTGGTCGACAAGGATGATCGAGTTGCGCATGATGATGCCGAGCAGTGCGATGACGCCGAGGATCGCCACGAAGCCGAACGGCGCGCCGGTCAGAAGCAGCGCCATGGCGGCGCCGATGATGCCGAGCGGACCGGTGGCCAGCACCAGCATCGCCTTGCCGAAATGCTGCAGCTGAACCATCAGCAGCACGAGGATGACCAGCAGCATGATCGGTGCCTTGGCGGCGATCGAGTTCTGGCTTTCCGCCGCGTCCTCCGCACCGCCCTGGATCTCGACCTTGTAGCCGGCCGGCAGGTTTGCGCGCAGGTCCGCCATGCTGTTGTAGAGGTTGAGCGACACCTGGGTCGGTTCGACGCCATCCGGCAGCGTTGCCTTGACGGTGATCGTCGGCAGGCGGTCGCGGCGCCATTCGATGCCCTGTTCGAGAACCGGCACGACCTTGGCAACCTGCGAGACCGGCACGAAGCCGCCGAAATCCGTCGGCACATAGACCGACTGGACCGCCGAAAGCAGGGTGCGGGTGGCATCCGGTTCGCGGACGACGATCGAGACGGTTTCTTCGCCGTCGCGGAAGTCGCTGATCGGAGCACCGGCGGTCGCGGCCTGCAGCATCTGGCGGATACGCTGCGAGGTGACGCCCAGCGCCCGGGCGCGGTCCTGGTCGATGACCAGCTTCATACCGGTGACCGGTTCCATCCAGTCGTCATGGATCGCGCCGAACAGCGGCTGCTGCTGGTAACGTTCCTTGACCTGGTCGGCGATGCGGCGCACTTCCGAAGCGTCCGGGCCGGTAACGCGGATCTGGACCGGCCAACCGACCGGCGGACCGAGGAACAGGCGATCGACCTTGCCGCGCACGGTCGGGAAGTCCTTGGCCAGGATATCCCTGAGCTTGATGATCAGCCGTTCGCGGGCCTCGACATTCTTGGACATGATCAGGAGCTGCGCATAGTTCGGGTTGCGGAGCTGCTGGTCGAGCGGCAGGAAGAAGCGCGGCGCGCCCTCGCCGATATAGGTGGCCACGAAGGTCTTGTCCTGATCGGGCAGGATCTTTTCCTCGAGAGCCTTCGCCTGGCGTTCGACTTCCTCGATCGCCGTACCTTCCGGCAGCCACAGGTCGACCAGGATTTCCGGCCGCGACGACTGCGGGAAGAAGCTCTGCGGGATGAACTGGAACGACCACAGGCTGCCGAAGAAGGCACCGAAGGTCAGGACGAGCACGATCGCCTTGTGCCGCACCGACCAGGCGACGGCATGCCTGACGCCGCGGTACATGCGCGTGTCATAGGCATCGTGATGGGTGCCTGCGTGCGCCCGCTGCTTGAGGATCATGTGGCCGAGCCAGGGGGTGAAGTAGACGGCCACGAACCAGGACGTGACGAGCGCGATGCCCACCACGTAGAACAGCGAGCGCACGTATTCGCCGGCGGTGGAATCGGCGAACCCGACCGGAATGAAGCCGGCGGTGGTGATCAGCGTGCCGGTCAGCATCGGGAAGGCGGTGGACGAATAGGCGAAGCTCGCGGCATCGAGGCGTGCGAGCCCCTCCTCCAGCTTGCGTTCCATCATCTCGACGACGATCATCGCGTCGTCGACGAGCAGGCCGAGCGCAATGATCAGCGCGCCGAGCGAGATGCGCTGCAGCTCGATGCCCATGTAGAACATGATCGCGAACGTCGCAGCCAGCACCAGCGGGATGGTGATGGCGATGACGATGCCCGAACGCCAGCCGATCGAGATCAGCGAGACGATCAGGACGATGACCAGCGCTTCCAAAAGTGCCTGGGTGAACTCGCCGACCGCTTCGGTGACGACTTCCGGCTGGTTGGAGACCTGCTCGACGGACACGCCGACCGGCAGCGTCTCTTCGAACCGCTTGTAGGTGGCTTCGACCTCATGGCCGACATCGGTGACCTTGAAGCCTGGCGCCATGACGACGCCAACCTGGACGCTGTCGTGGCCGTTGAAGCGGAACTTCCGCTGATAGGGGTTTTCGAGGCCGGCGGTGACGGTGGCGATATCGCCGAGCCGGATCACCTGGTTGCCGGCCTTGAGGCGGAGTTCGCGGATGTCTTCGGGGGTCGTGACGCCACCTTCGACCGAGATGCGCACCGAGCGATCGGCGGTCTGGACGCTGCCGGCGGGATCGATATTGTTCTGGCCGGACAAGGCATCGCGGATGCTGAGGGCGGTGAGGCCCCGTTCCGCGAGCGCCTTCGACGAAACGTCGATGAAGATCTTCTGCGGCTGGTCGCCGAGGATGACGGCCTTTTCGACGCCGGGCGTGGCGAGCAGCATGTCGCGGGCCTGGATCGCGAACTGCTTGAGCTCCGGATAGCTGTAGCCCTCGCCGCTGATCGAGTTGAGGGTGATGTAGGTGTCACCGAACTCGTCGTTGAAATAGGGACCGAGCAGGCCGGCCGGCAGGTCCTGGTTGATATCGCCGATCTTCTTACGGACCTGGTAGAAGGCGTCCTTGACCTGGGCGGTATTGGTGTCGCCCTTGATCTGCACCGTGGTGATCGCCACGCCGGCGCGGGTATAGGACTTGACCCAGTCGAGATGCGGGGTTTCCTGCAGCTTGCGCTCGATCTTGTTGACCACCTGGTCCTGCATCTCCTGAATGGAGGCGCCGGGCCAAACGGTCTGCACGACCATGACGCGGAAGGTGAAGTCGGGGTCTTCCTTCTGGCCCATGTTCATGACGCCGAGCGCGCCCATGACGATGATGAGGCCGAACAGGAAGCGGGCGATGCTCGGGTGGGCGATCGCCCAGCGGGACAGGTTGAACCGGGCCTTTTCCGGGGGATTGGCCTGATGAGAGGAGCTCATGGTCTTGGGTCCTTTGAAGCCAGCGATCAGGGCGCGAGCGATGCGGTGGTAAGGCCGCTGACGCTGCCGAAGCGCGAGGCGACGGTTTCCGGCAGCTTGACCTTCATATCTTCCTTCATGAACTGCGTGCCGGCCGAGACGACGAGATCGCCCTTGGCAAGCCCTTCGGCGACGCGAACGCCGTCATCAGAGAAATCGGCGACCTTGACGGCGCGCGAATTGACGGTGCCCTTGCTGCGGTCGACGATCCAGACGACCGACTGGCCGTCCTTCTTGGAAAGTGCCGCAAGCGGAATGGCGTAAGTGGCGACGGAATTGCTTTCGGCCGCCTCGATCGTCGCGGTCATGCCGAGCAGGACACGGCCGTCCTCGGGCAGGCTGACGCGGACCGCAAAGGTGCGCGACTGCGCATCGGCGCTGCCGGCGACTTCGCGAACCTTGCCGTCGAGCGCCAGACCGGTAGCGGACCAGAAGCTGGCCTTCACCGTCTTGCCCGGTGCGAACTGGGCGACATCCATTTCGGGAACGGCGATCTGCACTTCCTTGCTGCCCTCGACGGCAACCGAGAGAACCGGCGTGCCGGACGCGACCACCTGGCCGATGTCGGCGCTGACGGCGGTGACGATGCCGTTCTGGTCGGACTTCAGTTCGGTATAGGCGACCTGGTTGCGGGCCTGATCGAGCGCCGACTGGGCCGATTCCTTCTGCGAAACGGCCTGGTCATTGGCGAGTTGCGCCTGTTCGAGCTGCGACTGGGAGGAGATGCTCTTCTCGACAAGCGTCTCGGCGCGGCGGCGGGCAAGCCCTGAGATTTCCACCTGCTTCTGGGCGGATGCGAGATCGGCCTCGGCGCGGCGCACGGCGAGCTGGTAATCGACGGAGTCGAGCCTTGCCAGCACGTCGCCGGGGCGAACCCGCTGGCCGACATCGACGAGCCGTTCGGTGATCTTGCCCGCGACGCGGAAGCCGAGGTTCATCTCGGTGCGCGCCTTGACGGAGCCGGAATAATCCATCTTGCGGCCGTGATCGGCGGCAGCGACCTCGGTCACCTTGACCGGGCGGACGATTTCCGGGGCTTCGGCTTTCTTCTCCTGCGAGCAGGCCGTCAGCGCACCGAGGGCGGTCGCGACCAAAAGGCCCTTGAAGAGAAACGAGACATCACGTCTGGTGTTTACGAAAAACATGGATCCGCACTCCTAATGGCGGGTTTTCGATCGAGACGCCCCCATAAACGGTGGGAGTGGGCGCCGGTGTTTACTTGAGAGCCCTGAGGGCGAATTCGACGAGATCTGCCGGCGTCATGCGCCGGTCCTCGATCAGGCATTCCGCGACGATCTGCGGATGGCAGAGCGTGACGGCGGTGGCACACATGCACTCCGATGCCAGAACGGCATCCTGCTCACGAAATTCGCCGGCAACGATACCCTCGCGGATGACGTCGGCGACGATCGCCTGCAACTGCTTGATGTGATCCTCGACAACGGACCACTGCTCTTCAATGGCAATGACCACCATCTCGTGGACCTTGTTTTCGTGCAGAAAGGTTTCCACGGTGATCCGATGCTGCTGCAGGAAATGGTCGCGCAACCGCTCCGTCGCACTCACCGGACGGGCTGCATTGGCACGCGCTACGGCACGGCCGGCTTCCATCATCCGATGCGCGAGCGCCTTGTGGATGTCCGCCTTCGACGAGAAAAAGCGGTAGATATTGGCAGGCGACATGCCGAGATCACGAGCGATGTCGGCGACGTTGGTCTTGGTATAGCCGTAGTGCTTGAACAGCCGCTCAGCCGCATCGAGGATGCGGGTGACGTTGTCCTGTCGCGACGTTTCCAGGGTATTTTCGTTGGTATCCATACCGCTGCTGGCTTCCATTTTACGTGTGACGATTTTCATCTTTCGTCAGTCGTAAACTGAAAATCGTCATTAGTCAACCGGCACCCGGGCGTAGCCGTCGCCGCAAGATAAAAATTTTCCGGATGGGAACCAAAATGGGACTCAGACATTAAATCGCGTTAGACCGATGGACTTATTATGGCTGGGAACGAGTAATGAGCCTGATGCAGGGCCGCAGCTTTCCGTCGTTGCGTCGCGTTAGGCTACGAACGTCGCGGGTTGGGGATAGTTGATGAGCGTGCCGCAAAGTTACGAAGTTTCGTTGCTTGATGAGGAACGTTATCGCCTGCTCGTCGATTCCATTACCGACTACGCGATCTACATGATCGACCCGAACGGCAAGATCGTCAGCTGGAACCCCGGCGCGCAGCGCTTCAAGGGATACGAGGCCTGGGAAATCCTCGGCGAACACTTTTCCCGCTTCTATACGCCCGAAGACAGGTTGGCGCGTACACCCGAACATGCGCTGCGCACCGCCGCAGCCGAAGGCCGCTTCGAAAAAGAGGGCTGGCGGGTCCGCAAGGACGGCACCCGCTTCTGGGCCCATGTCGTCATCGATCCGATCCGGAGCCGTTCCGGCGAACTTCTCGGCTTCGCCAAGGTGACCCGCGATCTGACCGAACGGAAGAAGGCCGAGACGGAACTCAGGGCAAGCGAGGAGAAGTTCCAGCTCCTCGTCCAGGGCGTCACCGACTACGCCCTCTACATGCTCGATCCGGATGGTTACGTGAGCAACTGGAACTCCGGCGCGATGCGCATCAAGGGCTATACGGCGGAGGAAATCGTCGGCAAGCATTTTTCGCAGTTCTATACGCCCGAAGACCGCGAACGCGGCGAACCGAAGCGCAGCCTGGAGACCGCGCTCCGGGAGGGCCGTTTCGAGAGGGAAGGCTGGCGGCAACGCAAGGATGGCACACGTTTCTGGGCACATGTGGTCGTCGACGCGATCCGCAACGAGGAAGGCGAACTTCTCGGCTTCGCCAAGATCACCCGCGATATCACGGAAAAGGTCGAGGCGCAGAAGGCCCTCACCCAGGCGCGCGAGGAACTTTTCCAGTCCCAGAAGATGGAGGCGATCGGCCAGCTGACCGGCGGTGTCGCCCATGATTTCAACAATCTGCTGATGGCCGTGCTGGGGAGCCTGGAAATTCTCAAGAAACGGCTGCCCGACGATCCGGCGCTGATGCCGTTGCTGGACAATGCCATCCAGGGCGCCGAACGGGGTGCTGCCCTGACCCAGCGCATGCTCGCCTTCTCGCGCCGCCAGGAACTGAACATGCAGGCGATCGACGTGCCGGTGCTGGTCGGCGGCATGATGGATTTCCTGCAGCGCTCGCTCAGCGCCGCCGCCTCCATCGAGACCCGTTTTGCCGAAAACCTGCCGCCTGTCACCAGCGACCCGGTTCAGCTCGAAACCGCCATTCTCAACCTGGTGGTCAACGCCCGGGATGCCATGGCGGGGGGCGGCGCGATCGTCATCACCGCCGAGGAATATCTCGCCGACGAGAAAACGGAGCGGCTGAAGCCCGGCCTTTACGTGCGGCTGGCCGTCACCGACAGCGGCGAAGGCATGGACGAGGAAACGCTTATCCGCGCCACGACACCCTTCTTCACCACCAAGGGCGTCGGCAAGGGAACCGGGCTCGGACTGTCCATGGTACAGGGCCTGACCGAACAGTCGGGCGGAAAACTCGAGATAGAAAGCCGCAAGGGCAAGGGCACGACGGTTTCGCTCTATCTGCCCGCGGCAGATGTAAACGACTGTCCGCAGTCTTCGGAGAAAACCATGCCTTCGCCCGCCGCCACTCCCAGAGGACGTCTCACCATTCTCGCCGTCGATGACGACGCACTGGTCCTGATGAATACGACGCTGATGCTTGAGGATCTCGGTCACACGGTGATCGAAGCCTATAGCGGCGCCGATGCCCTGAAGGAGCTGAGAAGCGGCGCACATGACATCGACATTGTCATCACCGACCATTCCATGCCGCGCATGACCGGCTCGGAACTGGCCGCCGTCATCCGCGAGGAAAGGCCGGGCCTGCCGGTGGTGCTGGCGACCGGTTATGCGGAATTGCCGACCGGAGGCGACAACCGGCTGCCGCGATTGCCCAAGCCTTTCTCGCAGAACCAGCTTGAGGAGACCATCGCCACGGTTCTTGCCGGCGGGCGCTGAACCAATCGGCCTCGCCGCGCGTTGTCGTGCCGTGTCAGAACGGAGAACGGCAATGGTCTTCAAGCATCAGCATTTTCACGAGACGCCCCCTGAGGTCGAGGCGGAGTTCCCCCCGAGCGCCACGCTTGAAGGAGCGGTTTCCGATGCACTGGCTTCGGCCGGCGGTGTCGATGCAAGCGACGTCACCGTCACCGCCAGCGGATCGGAGATCACTCTGAGCGGGACCGTCCAATTGGAGACCGAAGTAGTGCGGGCCGAGGAAGTGGCGCGGAGCGTCGCAGGCGTCACCAACGTTCGCAACGAAATCAGCTTCAACGGCATCGCCTGACCCAGCCGAAGCCCGATGCAAGAAGGTCCGGACGCACAACGCCCGGACCTTTTCCGTTGAGCTATGCCTATCGCGGCAGCGCATAGGCGATCACGTAATCGCCGGGCTTGGTGCCGACCGAGCCGTGGCCGCCGGCCACCATCACTACGAACTGGCGGCCGTCATCGACCGCGTAGGTCATCGGCGTCGCCTGGCCGCCGGCCGGCAGCCGCGCCTTCCACAGCTCCTTGCCATTGGTAAGGTCGTACGCACGAAGATAGTTGTCGACCGCGGCACCGAGGAACGCGAGACCGCCCTTGGTGATCATCGGTCCGCCGATGCCGGGCACCCCGACCTTGAAGGGCAGCGGCAGCGGCGTCATGTCGTAGACGGTGCCGTTGCGGTGCTTGTAGGCGGTCTGGCCTGTCCTCAGGTCGACGCCCGAGACATAACCCCATGGCGGTGCCTGGCACGGGATCTGCAGCGGCCCGAGGAATGGCCCCATATAGACGCCGTAGGGCGCGCCTTCATTGCGGTTGAGGCCCTGTTCGCTGCCCTTCTGGTCCTGGCTCTTCGGCGGAATGTCCGCGCGCGGCACCAGCCTGGAGGTGAAAGCGAGATAGGTCGGCATGCCGAACATCACCTGCCGTTCCGGATCCACCGCGACGCTGCCCCAGTTGAACGTGCCGAAATTGCCCGGATAGACGATCGTGCCCTTGAGCGACGGCGGCGTGTAGCGGCCGAGATAATTGTATTCGTGATACCGGATGCGGCAGACCATCTGGTCGAACATGGTAATGCCCCACATGTCCCGTTCTTCGAGCGGCCTCGGCTTGAATGTCAGAGCCGAGGTCGGCTGCGTCGGCGCCGTGCGATCTTCCGGGATAGCTCCCGCCGGTGCGGGCTCCTCCGTCACCGGAATGATCGGCTCGCCGGTGCGCCGGTCGAGCACGTAGATATCGCCCTGCTTGGTCGGGCCGACCAGCGCCGGCACGACGGAATTGTCCGGTCTGGTGATGTTGAGGAGGACCGGCTGGGCGGGAACGTCCATGTCCCAGAGATCGTGATGCACCGTCTGGCGCACCCACCGGTCGGCGCCGGTATTGAGGTCGAGCGCGACGATCGACGAGGAATATTTCTCGACATTGTCGCTGCGGCCCATGCCGAGCTGGTCGGGCACCTGGTTGCCGAGCGGGATATAGACAAGCCCGAGTTCCTCGTCGACGCTGAACACCGACCAGCTGTTCGGCGAATTGGTCGTGTAGGTCTGGCCCGGCGGCAGCGGCTGGGTCTGGCTCGGATTGCCGGAATCCCAGTTCCAGATCAGTTTTCCCGTGTTGACGTCAAAGGCGCGGATGACGCCGGATTGCGACTGGGTGGAATAGTTGTCGTTGACCGCCCCGCCGATGATGATCTTGTTGCCGGCGATCGCCGGCGGCGAGGTCGAATAATAATAACCGGCCGGATTGTACTGCATGCCGCTGGTGAGCTGCAGGGTTCCGTTGTCGGCGAAGGAGGTGCAGACCTGTCCGTTCGCGGCATCGAGCGCGATCAGCCGCGCATCCGAGGTCGGAAGGTAAACGCGTTCCGCGCAAGGGCTGCCGGCGGCGGCCGCTTGATCCTTATAGTAACTGACGCCGCGGCAGGTCTGGTGCTGGCGGTCCGGGTTCATGCCGGAATGCGGGTCGTATTTCCACTTCTGCTTGCCGGTCGTCGCATCGAGCGCGATGGCGAGATTGTGCGGCGTGCAGAGATAGAGCGAATTGCCGACCTTCAGCGGCGTCACCTGATAGGTGGTCTCCCCGACATCGTCCGGCCGCTTCACGTCGCCGGTCTGGTAACGCCAGACTTCGGTGAGCCTGGCGACGTTATCGACCTTGATCTGGTCGAGCGGCGAATACCGCTGGCCGTAGGGCGTGCGCCCGTACTGGTGCCAGTCACCCGGCGGCACGTTGCCGCCCATCGGCGGAGCGGCGGCGACGGACTGTGTCGGAAGTTCGCCGCTCCGGTCGAGCGGATCGAGGAACACCGACACGATGGCAACCACGATCGCGATCATCAGCGAAATGCTAAGCGGCAGGGCACTGGCTCCGTAACGCATGCCGGTCGGGCTCGCGAAACCGAGGGGGGTGCGGATCCGGGGCGTCAGGAGCCAGAGGCCGAGGAGGATGATCAGTCCGCCGCGCGGGCCGAGCTGCCACCAGTCGAGCCCGACTTCCCAGATCGCCCAGGCGAGCGACGCCAATACGATCACCGCGTAGACCCTGAGCGCCATCGCATTCCTGAGGAAAAGCAGGATGGCGGTCAGCACGAAGCCGAGACCGCAGATGATGTAATAGGCGCTGCCTCCGAGCAGCAGCAGCTGCCCGCCGCCGATGGCCAGCGCCACCCCGATCAACGTGAAAAGGATCGCGGTAATCCTGATAGCCATGTTCAAAATCCTGTCCGACCTGAAAATCCCGTACGCGAAACCTCCCGGCACCCCGAGCCTTCAACACACCCTCGATGCAAAAGTTCCGGCTTGTGTTCCTGCGATGCAGATTTAACGGAACCGTCACACGACCACGCTGGTTCTGGACTTTCCACGAGGAGTCGCAAGAATGCTGACATCGCGCAAAGGCCCAGCCTTCGAAACACCCGGCGCGGAAGGCGACAGACTGCCGGATGTGAGGCAGGACGCGGAAAGCTGCACGCGCTGCGACCTCTATAGGAACGCAACGCATCTCGTGTTCGGCGAAGGCCCTGCGAGGGTGAAAGTGCTGTTCGTGGGCGAGCAGCCGGGCGACAAGGAGGATCTGGCCGGCAGACCTTTCATCGGTCCGGCGGGAAAGCTTCTCGACCGCTGCCTGGAAGAAGCCGGCGTCGAGCGGGACATCTGCTACGTCACCAATGCTGTGAAGCATTTCAAGTTCACGCCACGCGGCAAGCGGCGCATCCATGCCAGACCCAATGCCGGCGAGGTCCAGGCTTGCGCCTGGTGGCTGGCGGCGGAGCTGCGTCTCGTCAAACCGAAGCTCGCGGTGGCGCTCGGCGCAACCGCGCTCTATTCTCTGCTTGGCCGGCAGGCGAAAGTGACCCGCGACCGCGGCACGGTGTTGAGATCGCCGGACGGCCTGCCGGTGCTGGTGACAATCCACCCTTCGGCGTTGCTGAGGACGCTGGATCGGCCGGACGCGGAGCGCAACCGGGCCCGCTTCGTCGATGACCTGAGAAAGATCGCAGAATTTCTGGAGTGAAGATGACCTACGAGCTTTATTATTGGGACGGCCTCCAGGGCCGCGGGGAATTCGTACGGCTGGCGCTGGAAGAAGCGGGAGCCGAATACGTGGATATTGCCCGCGGCGAGCGCGGTACGCCCAGGATGATGGACTATATTCACGGCAAGCACGGCTACGAGATGCCGTTTGCACCGCCCTTTCTCAAGGATGGCGAGCTGATCGTCTCGCATGTCGCCAATATCCTCAACTATCTCGGGCCGAAGCTGGGCCTGGTGCCGAAGGACGAAAAATCCCGCATCTTTGCCCATGGGCTGCAATTGACGATCACCGATTTCATCACCGAAGTGCACGACACGCATCATCCGATCAGCACCGGAGACTATTACGAGGATCAGAAGCAGGAAGCCAAGGCCCGCTCGAAAGCCTTCCTGAAACATCGGGTGCCGAAGTTCATCGGTTATTTCGAACGCATCATCGCGGCCAATCCGGCGAAAAGCGGCCATGCGGTCGGCGATGGCCTGACCTATGTCGACCTGTCGCTCTTCCAGCTCGCCGAAGGCCTCGCCTATGCCTTCCCGCGCGCGATGAAAAATTTCGACAAGGATTACCCGGGCGTCGCCAGGCTCCGCGACGCGGTCGCCAAACGCAAGAATATCGAAGCCTATCTCAAGTCGAAGCGCCGGCTCGCCTTCAACGAGTCGGGCATATTCCGGCATTACCCGGATCTGGACCAGGATCCGGCCTGACCGGCTAGATGAACGCGAAAACCGGGGCGATCGTCACCAGGACGATCACCGCCGCGACCAAAGTGAATTTCATGACGACCTCCAATGGAACGAGAGCTGTCGTGGTTATTACGGCAGCTCAGTTCGTTTCTTCTCCCAATTCCTGCAGAATTTGATGCCGCGCTCGGTTGAGGCGGCTTTTCACCGTGCCGACCGCGCAATCGCAGATCTCCGCCGTCGCCTCGTAACTTTCCCCGAGAATGGCGACCAGCGTCAGCACTTCACGGTAGTGCGGGGGGAGTTTTTCGAGCGCCCGCTGGACCTCGCGGGCTCTCGCCGCCATCTCCTGGCTGGCTGCAACCGGCGTATCGCCGGAAACGTTCTCTTCTATCCCCGGCGCCTCGCGCCCCAATACCTTGGCACGTGTGTAGAACGTGTTGCGCATGATGGTGAAAAGCCAGCTTTTCAGCTTCGTGCCCGGCTCGAACTTGTCGAGATTGGCAAGCGCCTTCATCAGCGTCTCCTGCACCAGGTCGTCCGCATCGCTGGGATTGCGGCAGAAAGTACGGGCAAATGCGCGGAGAGCCGGAATAAGCCTTACTATGTCTGCACGTGCAGGATCACCATTCAACTGTGATTCAGACACCGTTGCCTACCTCTCCGAAGTCTTCATGGCTGGAATGACGGGGGCAAACGCACGCCTAATGCATTTGGTTCCGCCAAGATGAATGCCCTGTTCATCTTCGTGACGGAAACCCCTGCCGCTTGCGGAACAAACAGACCGGCAGGCCTGTTGATAGCACTTTCACGGGAGTTCTGCCGGGAGTTCGGATATGGCGCCGCGCGCAAACTGGAAAGGCTATCTGAAGGTCGGAGAGCTGAGCTGCCCGGTGGCGCTCTATACGGCCGCCTCGACGTCCGACCGCGTCAGCCTTCACATCATCAATCGGGAGACCGGCAACCGGGTGCATCGCCAGATGGTCGATGCCGATACCGGCCGGCCGGTCGAAAGCGAGGACATCGTCAAGGGTTACGAGGTTTCGAGCGGGCAATACGTCTTTCTGGAGCCTGACGAAGTGAAGGCAGCGGTCCCCGAAAGCGACAAGACCCTCGAGCTCGAAACCTTCATCCCCTGCGATGGCGTCGACACCATCTTTATCGATCGTCCCTATTACCTTGCTCCGGCCGACAAACCGGCCGCCGAAGTGTTCGAGCTGATCCGAAAGGGACTGACCGAGAAGAACGTCGCGGCACTTGCCCGCACCGTGCTGTTCCGGCGCCTGCGGACGCTGCTGATCCGCCCGAGCGAGACCGGCCTGATCGCCAGCACGCTGAACTACGAATACGAGGTCCGGCCGGCGAAGGAGATCTTCTCCGACATCAAGAGCTTCAAGATCGAAGGCGAGATGCTCGAGCTCGCCGAGCACATCATCGATACCAAGCGCGGCAAGTTCGACCCCTCCGAGTTCGACGACCGCTACGAGGCGGCGCTCGCCGAGCTGATCAAGGCGAAGATCGAGGGCCGCAAGCTCAGGAAGAAACCGAAGCAGGAACCGAAGAAGGTTTCGAGCCTCATCGAGGCGCTGCGTCAGAGCGCCGGCGGCGGCAAGAAGGCCGCGCCGAAAAAGCCTGCCAGGAAAACCGTGTCTCGTAAGACTGCCGCCCCGCAGAGAAAGGCGAGCTGATCATGGCGCTCGAAACCTACAACCAGAAACGGGACTTCAAGGCCTCTCCCGAGCCCCGCGGCCGCAAGGCCAAGGCGAGCGGCAACAGCTTCGTGATCCAGAAACACGATGCGACCCGACTTCATTACGATTTCCGGCTGGAGATGGATGGCGTCCTGAAAAGCTGGGCCGTCACCCGCGGCCCGAGTTTCGTGCCCGGCGAAAAGCGGCTGGCGGTGCATGTGGAAGACCACCCGCTGGATTACGGCGGTTTCGAAGGCATGATCCCAGAGGGCAATTACGGCGCCGGCGCGGTCATGCTCTGGGATCGCGGCACCTGGGAACCGATCGGCGATCCCCACAAGGCCTACAAGAAGGGCCATATGGAATTCGAGTTGAAAGGCGAGAAGCTGGAAGGCCGCTGGCACCTGATCCGCATGGGCCAGAAACAAGGCGAAAAGCGCGAAAACTGGCTGCTGGTCAAGGGCGACGACGAATTCGCCCGCGCCGAGGGCGACAGGGACATTCTCGACGAAATGCCGCTCTCGGTGAAATCGGGAAAGACGCTGGACGAAATCTGGGGCCGCAATCCGCCCGCGTCCAAACGCAAGTCGGACGCCAGGGCAAGGCCCCCGTCAAAGGCCAGGACGCCGGAGCCCGAAGGGAGCGGCATTTCGCCTGCGAAGATCAGGGGCGCGAAAAAAGCCGAGCTTCCGGATTTTATCGACCCGCAGCTGGCGACGCTGGTAAAGGGCGCGCCCTCCGGCAAGCGCTGGGTCCACGAAATCAAGCTCGACGGTTATCGCCTGCAGGCGAATGTCGAAGGCGGCAAGGTGAAGCTGCTGACCCGGACCGGCCTCGACTGGACGCACAAGTTCGGCGAGGAGATCGTCGCGGAATTCGAAAAGCTTTCGGTTTCAGGCGCGATCATCGATGGCGAAGTGGCGGTCGAGGCGGGTTCCGGCGCCACCGATTTTTCCCTTCTGCAGCAGGATCTCAGCGACGGCCGGGACGACCGGTTCACCTTCTATGCTTTCGACCTGCTGCATCTCGATGGCTACGACCTGACCGGTGCAACGCTGTTGAAGCGCAAGGAGGCGCTCGAAAGCCTGCTGGCCGGCAGCGGCCCGACCTTGCGGTACAGCGAGCATTTCGGCGACGAGGGCGGGCTTGTGCTGAAACATGCCTGCCGGCTCAGCCTCGAAGGCATCATCTCCAAGATATCCGACGCGCCCTATCGCCCCGGCCGCGGCCGCGACTGGGTGAAGTCGAAATGTTCGGCACGACAGGAATTCGTGATCGCGGGTTTTGTCCCCTCCTCCGTTTCCAGGACGGCGATCGGTTCGCTGGTCATGGGATATTACGACAAGGGAAAGCTGCGCCATGCCGGCCGCGTCGGCACCGGTTATTCGAACGCCGTGGCGCAGTCGCTTTTCAAGCGCCTCGACGAGATCCAGGCCGACCGGAGCCCGTTTGACGAAAAGCTCGCCGGGGTGGAAAAGAAGGACGTCGTTTTCGTCAGGCCGGAACTGGTCGCGGAAGTGGAGTTCCGTGGCTGGACGGCGGATGCGCATATCCGCCATGCCGCCTTCCGTGGCCTGCGGGAAGACAAGGACCCGAGGGAGATCGTCCGGGAGGGCGGACCTGTGAACGCAACGGAACAACCGAAGCCGCCGAGACGGACGGTCAATCTGACCCATCCCGACCGGGTCTACTGGCCGGATGCAGGAGTGACCAAGGCCGGGCTTGCGGATTATTACACCGAAGTCTGGCGGCTGATGGCGCCCTTCGTCGTCAACCGCCCGCTGGCGCTTCTGCGCGGGCCCGACGGCATCGGCAGCCAGCTCTTTTTCCAGAAACACGGCTGGAAGGGCATGACCAAGAGTGCCGTGCTGGTGAAGGACCCCGCCGATCCCGCGGAAGAGGACATCACCATCCGCGACCTCGACGGGCTGCTCGGCCTCGTTCAGGGCGCGACGCTCGAAATCCACCCCTGGGGTTCCACCCTGGACGACTGGGAAAAGCCGGACATGGTCAACATCGACCTCGACCCCGGCGAAGGCGTGTCATGGACCGATATCATCGCAGCAGCCCATGAGGTGAAGCGCCGCTTCGAGGACATGGGCCTTGTCGCCTTCGTCAAGACTTCCGGCGGCAAGGGCCTGCATGTCGTCGCCCCCGTCAAACCCAAGGCGGAATGGCCGGAGGTGAAGGCGGCCATGAAGGCGCTCGCCGACGGCATGGCCGGCGACGACCCCGACAGATACATCTCGACTATCACCAAGTCGAAACGCAAGGGCAAGATCCTCATCGACTACCTGCGCAACGGCCGCGGCAACACGGCGGTGGCGCCCTACTCCACCCGCGCCCGCCCCGGCGCGCCGGTCTCCATGCCGGTCGAATGGGACGAACTCGGGGGAGCGATCGGGCCCAATTATTTCACCGTCATCAACGCCCCGGCCCGCATCGCCCAGCAGACGAAGGATCCCTGGGGAGATTTTCGCAAGGCGGAAGCGGTGATCGAGTTCAAGGTGAAGAAGACGAAGCGGTAGCGATGGAGGCGAGACCGCGCGGCATGCCGATATGGGATGCGGGCGGGGCGGCATTCTTAACCCTCCCCAATTGCGGGAAAGGGCTATGGCATATGGGACTCGCGACGGTGCGTGGAGCCCCTCCCCCTTGTGGGGAGGGGTTGGGGAGGGGTCTTGATCCAGTATAAAAACCCCTCCCGCCTGCCGGCCACCCTCCCCACAAGGGGGAGGGTTAAGAATGCCGCGCCGCCTCACCTCTCATATGCGAATTACCCTGCCTCAGCGGGCATGAGGAGTCTGCTGCATCGCCGTCTCCCGGCCATAAAATTCTCCCAGCGGAGGATACGTCACTTCCGCCCCTTCCGCTCAGCCTCCAGGCTCTTCTTCAGCGCAGCCGTGATGTCGATCACGTTGCTGCTGCGCTCCGGCGCCTTTTCCTCGACCTTCTTCTTCGTCCTGCGGCTCTTCTTGCGCTCGGCGATGATTTCGAGAAGCCGGTCCTGGACCGGGTCGTCCGCCATGGAAGGCTTCCAGGCCCGGGTGCGCTCGTCGATGATCTTCTTCATCATCTCCAGATGTTTGGCGTCGATCTTCTCCCCGGGCGTGTCGCCGGAGTATTCCGCCGCGTCGCGCACTTCGTCGCCATAACGCAGCGTCCAGACGACAATTCCCTTGTCCTTCGGCAGGAGCAGAACGGCCCGCTCACGGCGGTACATGACAAGCCGGGCGATGCCGCCGGTATTGGTCTTTTCCATCGCCTCGCGGATGACGGCAAAGGCTTCCGCGCTCACCTCGTCGTCAGGCGCCAGATAATGCGGCCGGTCGTACCAGACCCAGCCGATCGACCCTGATGGCACGAAGGTCTCGATATCGATGGTGCGGGTGCTTTCGAGCCCGACATCCTCGATTTCCTCGTCTTCGAGGAGCACGTAATCGTCCTCGCCCTTCGGATAACCCTTGACCTGATCCTCGTCCTCGACCGCCTCGCCTGTCTGCGCATCCACATAATGGCTGAGGACGCGATTGTTGGTCTTGCGGTTGATGTTGTGGAAGCGAACCTTTGCGCCCTCCGAAACGGCAGGGGTCATCGTCACCCGGCAGGTGACGAGCGAGAGCTTCAGATAACCTTTCCAGAATACGCGCGGCGCCACGGGTAACTCCTTCGTTTGGCCGATAACCCGCGCTCCCTTCGCTTGGTTCCGGAACAAACGCGCGATCCAAACCGTTTTCCGGATCAGACAAGCCCAGGAGCCAATCAGATGAGCGTCAACAATATCTCGAACTCTGCGCAGAAAGACTTGAACAAGAAGGCCGAGCTCTCGGCTCGCGAGCGCGGCGAAAAGAAGGAATTGGATGAACAGCTCAACGAAGGCCTGGAAGACACGTTTCCGGCAAGCGATCCGGTGTCGAGCACCGTGACGTCCATTCCCTCCGGTACGCCCAAACCGCCCCGGCATTAACATTTTTTAAAATCGCTGGAACAAAAAGGGCGGCTTCCGGATAGGAAGTCGCCTTATTTCATTTTTCCTCTGTGACTTTTTCGGGATATCCGAGATCGACCCTGTTGATGTATTGGGAGCTGATATAGGGTTATCGTGGGCGGATATGGTTGCGACATCGGGTATTCCGATGTGGACGTGTCAGAGGTCGGGATGGCGAAACAGAACACTCCGGTTGCGGAAGAGGACATCAGGATGGGGCGGCGGGTCAGCCGTCAGGTCTCGGTTCTTCTGACCGAAATTGAAAAGGAAGACGTTCCTGATCGTCTGCTCCAACTGGCGCGTGACCTGCAAAAGGCGCTGAACGAAAAGATCGACGACCGCCATACGGGCTGACGATGCGCGCCTGTCAGAGCTGGGTTGAAATCAGGTTGTCGGTGCGCACGCGCCCCCCGATCACGCCCCGCGGCCCATTCGGCGCAAACCTGCCGCTGCTGTCCTCGATCACCGTATAGAGCTTGTCGCTGCGGAAGGCGCTTGCCATCTCGGTCGAGTTGCCCTCCGAGGGCGCGGCGTCGATTTCCGTGAAATCCAGTTCCGCCTGGCTCGCCACCAGCCGCGCATCGCCGGCGGTCTTTGCCCTGACCACCACTTCGCCATGCGCGGGTGAATTCTGCCAGTTCGGATCGTTCGGCGCGGCTGTCGGCACCAGCCGATAGATCTTCAGCCTGTCCTGCATGTCTGTCTCCCGTCGTAAGCACTTTTCTAGTTGGAGAGCTAAACGTGGCTCGCGCGTTCCGGTTCCATCAAATTGCGCGGAACTTTTCCGGCAACCATGGGTTTCTCCGCTGCGGGCGATCATGCCCCCTGAGAAGGAGAAAGCCGATGAAGAATGAGCAGCCGAAAGCTGGCCGTCCCGGCGAGACCTCGCAATGGCCTCGGTGGGAGGGCCCGGCGGAAAGCCGCCCGAGCGGTTATCTTCAGGGTGAAGCCAATATCTTCGCCGAGGGACCGGAGCAGGAAAAGCAGATCGGCAAGGGACCGGACGGTTACAACCGTCCCGACGACCTGATCGCACAGGATGTCAATGAGCAACTGATGCAGGACGCCTTTCTCGACCCGACCAACATGTCGGTCGTGGTGGAGAACGGCGAGGTGACCCTGGAAGGTTACGTCGCGCACTTCGCCGACAAGACCCGGGCCGAGGAAACCGTCCTCGACATCGAAGGTGTCACCGCCTGCCGCAACAATCTTCGGATCGCGCCCGAAAGGCACTGATGCCCGTGGAACCTGCGAGGCGCCTGCTCGTTAGGTGCCTCGCAATCCCTTGCCATAACACCATCAACAAGGAGAGAGACAAATGGCCAGCAAGACCCTCGATGACCTTTTTCATGAAACCCTCAAGGACATCTATTACGCCGAACGCCAGATCGTGAAGGCGCTGCCGAAGATGGCGCGCGGCGCACAGGATCCGAAGCTCAAGGCAGCATTTGAGAAGCACAAGGAAGAAACCGAAGGCCAGATCGATCGCCTGAAGCAGGTTTTCGAGATCATCGGCAAGCGGGCCCAAGGCAAGACCTGCCCCGCGATCGACGGCATCATCGAAGAAGGCGAGGAAATCCTGGACGAATTCAAGGGTACTCCGGCCCTCGATGCGGGCCTGCTCGCCGCGGCCCAGGCCGTCGAACATTACGAGATCAGCCGCTACGGCACCCTGCGCGCCTGGGCCCAGCAGCTTGGCCACCGGGAGGCGGTAACCCTCCTCGAACAGACGCTCGCCGAGGAAAGCAAGACCGACGAGGCGCTGACGGGTCTTGCCAAGACAGCCGTCAACACGGCCGCCCAGAAGGCCGCCTGACATCGAGATATCGGCAAGGGTGCGGCTTCGGTCGCGCCCTTTCTTTGCACCGCGGTACGGAAATCGATACGAAAAAGCCCGGCCGAAGCCGGGCTTTTCCTCCCTTTCCCGGCCTCCTCAAGCCGGGAAAGATCGTCTCAAAATCGAGGTGTCTGACGTTCCTCCGAGCGGTGGAACGGGCAACATTTCGCCGTTCAGCGCCTGTCGGCGGAAAATCTCGACCCGTCCGCTACGCTCACGCGCCACATGAGCCTTGGCGGCTTCCATGGCAAGTTCGTAGGTGTGGTAATAAGACGCAGACTGGAGGCCGTCTATGACATAGACCCAACCTGTTGCGTGTGGGACGATATCGCAGTATTTTCCCATTGGATGTGTCTCCTTCCCGGCGGCCATAAGTACATTCGACAGGCAAAAGTTCCGCCTCCGGGGAAGTTTTTTTCGAGTGATGGCTGCGTCGTAGCCAGTTGCGATTTTTCGTTTTTACCAGGGAACTTTTCTGCGCCGCGCACGTTTGGGCGCTTGGGCGAATGGAGACAATAATGGCGGAATCCGAAGAAATCTGGATCAAAAAGCGGGCCTATGCCCTGTGGGAAGAAGAAGGCTATCCCTCAGGCAAGGACAGGGAGCATTGGGAACAGGCCAAGCTTGAATATGCGACGCTTGGGCCGACCGCTTCGAAGAAACCCGCGGCGGGGTCGCGCGGCAAGTCTGCGACTGCGGTGAAGCCGCCGAAGGCAACAGCGGCCAAGCCGGCGGCGAAGGCTGCGTCTGCCAAACCGGCACCGAAGGCGGCCGCGGCCAAGACTTCCCAGGCAAAGACAACTTCCAAGGCACCGGCCGCTGCCGTGACCGAAGCGGCGGAACCGGCCAAGAAGCGTTCCAAGAAGGTTCCGGCTGGCGCTTGACGCCGCCCGGCCACCCAACTTCATCATTGTCGTTATGGGTCTCGGCGACTGACCTCGTCGCGGCCGCGGGTCTGTTTGTCCTGGAAAAATCGAAATGGCTTTTGCGTCTGGACTTGGCCAGGGTTCTGCCCGGAGGGGGAACGTTGGCGAGGGCGGAAACGTTCTGGAGGGTGAGATTGGCAGATGGCGGAGGCACGCATGATGAACGCTTACGTCCCGATCGACGGCCTTCGTCGAGATGAGCGGAGCGCGCCGAAACAGGGGATTAATGCCGGCTATGGAATGCGGGGGCTTCCTGGAATGAGAATACTTTCGGTCACCTCCGAAATCTTCCCCCTGGTGAAGACGGGTGGCCTTGCAGACGTGACGGGCTCCCTGCCCAAGGCGCTGAGCCCCCTCGGCATCGAAACGACCTCCCTGATCCCCGGTTACCCGCAGGTCATGCAGCAGCTGAAGAGCGCCATGCCGCTGGTCACCTTTGACAGCCTGCTCGGCGAAAAGGCCGCGCTCCTCCATACCCGGGTCGAAGGCCTCAGCCTTTTCATCCTCGATGCACCCGCTCTCTACGATCGGCCGGGCGGCCCTTATGTCGATGAAGACGGCATAGACCATGCCGACAACTGGAAACGGTTCGCGGCACTTTCCCTCGCCGCCGCCGAAATTGCCGATGGACTGCTTCCCGGCTGGGTCCCGGACCTCGTTCACACCCACGACTGGCAGTCCGCGCTGACCTCGGTCTACATGCGCGAACGCGGCTGCATGACGCCGGTCGTGCTGACCATCCACAACCTCGCCTTCCAGGGCCAGTATCCAGCCGGCGTCCTGATGGGCATCGGCCTGCCCCCGGAAGCCTATTCCATGAACCGCATGGAATATTTCGGCGATATCAGTTTCCTGAAAGGTGGATTGCAGACGGTCGATGCGATCACCACCGTCAGCCCGACCTATGCGCGCGAGATTCTCACGCCGCGTTTCGGCATGGGCATGGACGGGGTCCTCAACGCCCGCGTCTCCGTCCTGCGCGGCATCGTCAACGGCATCGACCTCGATATCTGGGATCCGTCGACGGACCCGCACCTGCCGCGCAACTACGACGTCGGCACGTTGCGCCGCAAGCGCGAGAACCGCGCCGTCCTGCTCCGGAAATTCGGGCTGGACCCGGCGCAGGAAGGTCCCGTGTTTTCCGCCGTCAGCCGGCTCACCTGGCAGAAGGGCTTCGACATGTTCGCCGACACCGCGGACGAGATCATTCGCCACGGCGGCAAGGTGATCGTCTTCGGTCAGGGCGATCGGGAGATCGAGCGGGCGCTGGCCGAAACCGCAGCGCGGTTTCCCGGCAGCATGGCCGTCAATTTCGGCTATGACGAGCCGACCGCACATCTGGTCCATGGCGGCTCGGATGCGATCGTGCAGCCGTCGCGTTTCGAACCCTGCGGCCTGACCCAGCTTTATGCGCTCCGTTATGGCTGCGTCCCGGTCGTTTCCCGTACCGGCGGGCTCTCCGAGACCATTATCGATGCAAACGACGCGGCCATGTCCGCCCGCGTCGCTACCGGTTTCCAGTTCCATCCGGTGACGACAGACGGGCTGCGCCTGGCGCTTCGCCGTGCATTGCACGCCTATGCCGATCCGAAGATGTGGGCACGCCTGCAGAACCAGGGCATGAAGGCGAAATTCTCCTGGGAGCGCAGCGCCCAGCAATATGCCGCCGTCTATGCCAATCTGGCGCTCAAGTCCGGCCATGTCGCCTCGGCGAACTCCGACATCCGGCGCGCGACGCTCTGAGTTTCTCCCGCCACGCGCACGAAAAGAAACCGGCCCTGAAGGCCGGTTTTTTAATGGTGACGGGAGGGATAATAGGAGGCCGCCTCACGGCCTCCGGAACAATGCGAGGCTGCGGCCCTCGAGCTCGAAATCCTTTTCCTTGGTGATCACCAGACCGCGCTTGGAAAGGTCGGAGGTGGTGAGTTCCAGCACCCACCCGCCCTCGCCGAACTGCGGGATGCGGAACGGCACGTTGCCCTCGAAAGGATTGAAGAGCAGCAGCACGTCGTGCCAGATGCCCTCCTCCTCCTTGAGATCGGGCCGGCCGATATAGAGGCCGAGGGTCGACCCCTCGTCCCACTGTTCGGGCGTCTGGAAGCCGCCGCCGGCATTGAACCATTTGATGTCCAGGCCATCGCGCCAGTTCTCACGGCGCAGCAGCGGCTGTTCCTGGCGCAGCTTGATGATCTGGCGGGTGAACGCGCGAAGCTCCTCGCAGCTCTCCGGCAGGTTTTCCCAATGCACCCAGGAGATTTCGCTGTCCTGGCAATAACCGTTGTTGTTGCCCATCTGGCTGCGGCCGAACTCGTCGCCGGCCAGCAGCATCGGCGTGCCATGCGAGAAGAACAGGGTGGCGAGGAAATTGCGCTTCTGGCGATCCCGCACCGCATTGATGCCTTCGTCCTCGGTCGGCCCCTCGGCGCCGTAATTGTAGCTGCGGTTGTCGTTGTGGCCGTCGTTATTGTCCTCGCCATTCGCCTCGTTGTGCTTCTCGTTATAGGAGACGAGGTCGTTCAGCGTAAAACCGTCATGGGCGGCGATGAAGTTGACGCTCGCCCACGGCCGGCGGCCGCGCTGGTCGTAGAGATCGCCGGAACCGAGCAGGCGGGCGGCGAAATCCGTCGAGACATTGGTGCCCTTCCAGTATTCGCGCACCGTATCGCGGTATTTGTCGTTCCACTCGGCCCAGCCGGGCGGGAAACCGCCGACCTGGTAGCCGCCGGGGCCGATATCCCAGGGTTCGCCGATCAGCTTCACCCGGGAAAGCACCGGATCCTGGGTGATCGCGTCGAAGAAACCGCCGCGCTGGTCGAAACCTTCCGGCTCGCGTCCGAGGATTGTGCCAAGGTCGAACCGGAACCCGTCGACATGCATGCTCTCGGTCCAGTAGCGCAGCGAATCCAAGACGAGCTGCAACACCCGCGGATGCGATGTGTTGACCGTGTTCCCGGTGCCGGTGTCGTTGATATAGTAGCGATGCTGGTCCGGCATGGTCCGATAATAGGAGAAATTGTCGATGCCCTTGAAGGAGAGCGTCGGCCCGAGCTCGTTGCCCTCGGCCGTGTGGTTGTAGACCACGTCGAGGATGACCTCGATGCCGGCATCGTGGAACGACCGCACCATGTCGCGAAAGCCCTGGATGCCTCTGGGGCCGTAATAGCGGGAAGCGGGCGCGAAAAAGCCGAGCGTGTTGTAGCCCCAGAAATTATGCAGGCCCTTGTCGAGCAGGTGCTGGTCGTCGGGAAAATAATGAACCGGCATCAGCTCGACGGACGTGATGCCGAGGCTCTTGATATACTCGACCGAGGCCTTGTGCCCCATGCCCTCGAACGTGCCGCGCAGGTCTTTGGGAATACCTGGATTGAGCTGGGTAAAACCCTTCACATGGGTCTCGTAGACGATCGTCGCCGGCCAGGCGATATTAGGACGGTTCTGGTCCTGCCAGTCGAACTCGTTTGGATCTATCACCCGGCATTTCGGCATAAACGGCGCGCTGTCGCGCTCGTCGAAGGTGAGGTCCTTGTCTTCGTGCAGAAGGTCGTAGGCGAAATGCGCCTCGTTCCAGTTCACATCGCCGGCGAATTCGCGTGCATAGGGGTCGATCAGCAGCTTGTTCGGATTGAAGCGATGGCCGTTTTCCGGGTCGTAGGGCCCATGCACCCGGAAGCCGTAAAGCGCCCCCGGCTTCAATCCCGGCACATAGCCATGCCAGATCTCATGGGTATATTCGGGAAGTTCGAGCCTGGCGATCTCCACCTTGCCGGTCGGATCGTAGAGACAAAGCTCGACGCGCTCCGCATGGGCCGAAAAAATCGCAAAATTGACGCCCTCGCCGTCAAAATTGGCTCCAAGCTGAAGCCAGGAGCCGGGCTCGATGACAAAGTGACTTGATTTCGTATCCATGCGACACCCAGTTGAAAGACTGCCGTCATAATGGTGCGGCACAGCATTTCGTTCCCTGGGCAGTCATATAAACTGCGCCCCGCCCGAGCCTAAGGGTTGCCAGATGCGGGCGGCGGCGGGTTTCCGGGTGTGGTGTTTGTGGTTCCGGTCGGCGATGTCGCCGGGCTCTGGCCGCCGGTCCCGGTTTGCGGCGACGGGCTGCGATCCGTGGGGGCGGTGTTGTTGGACTGCGACGGCGGCGTGTTATTGATCGGATCCTTCTGTTTCTCGCCGCTGTCGCTGCAGGCACTGAGGAGAGCCGCGGCCGAAAGCGCGACGATGAGACGCTTCATGTCTGGTCTTCTCCATTGAACTTGCGAAACGCGGCCTGCCGGCGATGCGCATCGAGCGCGATCACCTTCTCGACCGCCGCGACATCTTCGGCGCTTGCGGCCGGAATCGGATCGGCGGCGATGGCTTCCAGCACTTCAGGCGCCAACGCGCCGTTGCGGATGACATATTCCAGCGCCTCGCGGGTCTGCCGCTCGGCTTTCAGCTGGGCGTAGAGAGCGAGGATCAGCCGGTCGCGCGCATCGCGCTCGTCAGGACTGCCGCCCGGTCTGGCGAACTCTGCCATGGTCTTCCTCCATGTGTCTGCTGGAGGATCAACTTTCCGTCGCCGCGATTGTTCCCTCTGCCGGCGCCTCCGCTATCTCCTTGAGAATGCGAAACCTGGACAGGGAGGAAACCATGTCGACGCTGACGCCCCAGGAACTGGAAGGCCGATTGAATGCGCATCGCGAGCTGATGATCGAACTCCTGTCGGCCATGATCGGCGGCGAAATCACCATCACCTCGTTCCTCAGGCGATTGCGCGACGACGCGACGTTCAAGGACAATGAGGAGGATCCGGGCCTGTTGCCGGACGGAGCCTTCGCGATCGAAAATTCCGCCGCCCGCGAGGTCCGCTCGATCCTGAACGCCGCCCGCGCCAGGGCACAGGCGGACAAACAGTAAGCCCCTGTTAACCAAGCGATTTCACATTTAAGGCGATCTCGCCACGTTTATGGCCATTTCGTGGAACTACAATGGGACTTTCTCGTTCACTTACGACCGAAGCGATGGAGGCGACGATGGTCAGAGAATGGGTAGAAGCAGCAGGTTTCGTTCTGGTGATCGCCGCCTGTTACATGATGGTCATCCCGGTCTGAGTTTTCGAAGCTCCTGGGGAGGAGAGCGGCCTTGATCTCAAGGCCCACTGCTCTCGCGGCTGGCGAAAAAGGCCGCGAGAGCGGCAAAATCGTCATCCTTCAGTTTTTGCGCGGTCTCGGTCATCAGGTGGCTGAAGGATGATCCGCCTCGGACACCCGCGTGGAAGAGGCGGAGCTGACGCTCCAGATAAGGGGCGTTCTGACCCGAAATGCGCGGATAGGCGGGATTGCCGCCGGGCTTTTCGTGGCAACTGAGGCAGGCGGGAATTTTGTCTGCCGCTCTTCCCCTTTCCGCAATCTCGCGGCCCTTTTCCAGCAGTTGGGCGTCCACCGGTGCAGCAGGCCTTTGTGGCCTCGCCTGCTTGGCATAATAGCGCGCAAGCTCCGGCAGGCTTTCCTCCGACAGCGTACCGACCGCCACCTTCATGATCCCGCTTGCCCGTTCGCCATGCGCATAGGCGCGCAGGCTGTTCAGGAGATAGGCCTCCGACTGGCCGGTGAGCCGCGGAATGATGCTGTTGCCGTCGAGCCGCTTTTCCGCATGACAGCTCTCGCAGGTGATCGGCAGCGGCGAGACTTCGCCCGCCGTCCCGATGCCGTGCAGGCCGGACGCCTGCAGATAGGCGCCACTGTCCATGCCCGGCAGCTTGCGCAGGAACGCCACCATGTCCCAGACCTCGTCATCGCGCGCCTGCGCCGGCCAGGCCGGCATGCCGGTGAAGCGAACGCCGTGCTTGACGATCTCGAAGAGCTGGGCGTCGCTCCAGCCTGGCACCACGGTCTTGAGGTCCGGCGGCGGCGGCAGCATGGCAAGCACGGCGCCGGAGCGCCCCTGCGCCGGGGAGCCATGACAGATGGCGCAACCCGTCTCGAAATGGCCGGCGGCCGGCGGCACGAGCGCCGGATTGTCGAGCGGCGGCACCTCGACGGAAAGAGCGGCGGTGCGGATCGAATTGCGCATCACCCAATGAAGGAACCAGTCGGTCACCGCCCAATGGCCGGTGCTCGCCTGGACGCCCATCAACCCGGACCAGGCAAATCCCAGCCCCAGCAGCGGCGCCAGGATCACGAGAATGATGATATGCTTCCAGCGGATCGTCATCGGCCATTCCTCCCCGAAGGCTCCGGCACCTGGTCATTGAGGGTGCGGGCGAGAAGCGCCACACCGCCGGCAAGATAGACCACTGCCCCGACCAGCAGCATGATAACCCCGCCGGCCTGCTGGTCCACGTCCGCCGAAAGCATTATGCCGAGGCAGCTCGCTTCGCCCTCACCGTAAAGCGGACGCGGCGAAAGCGCCAGCAGCGCACCGAGAAGCGTCATGTGCATGGAGGTGAAGAGCAGGCCGAACGTGCCGGCGAGCCGCCGCTCCTCCCGCCCCGTCGCCACTCCGCCGAGGCAGGAGAGCCAGAGGGAAAGACCCGCGGCGAGGAAAACTGCCTGCTCCAGCGCCGTAAGGAACGGCGATGATTCCGACAGAGCCCGCAGGACGGGAATATGCCACATCCAGACGGCGAAGAGTTCGACAAGCGACGCGGTGAGCGGAGTCAGCCATGGGCGATTTACAGAAAAGTCGAAACGCGTCCCCGAAAGGCCGATGGCGATCAGCGGCGCGGCACCCGCCACGACCCCCATATGGGCAATCATGTGCACCGAGAAGGACGACCGATCGGCAAAGGGAAGCAGGATCCCCCAGAGCACGAACACCATGACCATTCCGCCGACCAGCGCCGCCTTTTTCATGGCTGGCACTCCGCGATAAAGATCATAGGGATCGCCATGTAGAGGACGGCGACGAAGCTCAAGCCCGACAGCAACAGCGTCGCAAACCCCTGGAACAGCGTGCGGGCGTTGCGGGTCGCCTCGTCATGGGGCGGATCGTCGGCGCCGAAACCCCATTGCCGCCAGGCAAGCCAGGCCGACAGCACGATCATCGCCAGCGCCAGCACGGTTATGACGCCGAGTGCGATCCGCACCGTATCGAACGAGACCTCGGAGGCGAGGCCCTTGGCGCAGAAGACCGCGACCACCCCGTAGCAGACGACAAAATGCAGCGCCCAGACGACCGGGGCGGTGAACAGGGTCCAGAGGGTTTCGACCTCGCGCGGAATGAAACTCTTCATGTGCTCACCAGTGGAAACAGGCCAAGGACCGCGAAGGTGACGACGGCGGTAAACGCCGTGAAATGCCAGTAGAGCGTTACGTTGCGGATATCCTGGTCGTATTCGTCAGTCATCCGGCCGGCGAGGCTGCGCGCCAGGCAATAGGCCTGCATCACCGCGCCGACCACGCCATGCGTGACCGTCCAGATCGCGACGATCCAGACGATTGCCGGATAGACATGCGAGGTCGGGTCCATGGCATGAACGTAGGGACCGGCAAGACCTGCCAGCGAGGCCGCGATCGTGAAAACGAGCGCGGCACCGAGTGCGGCCCGCGCGCCGGCCGGCCCCCTTTCGTTGAGTTCGCGCGCCAGCAGCGTCAGCCCCCAGGCGGCGACATAGAGTACCAGCGCCACCATTGGCCACAGGACGCCCGGTCCTTGCGCGATCGTGGTGAAGTCGCTGTGGATCGTCCAATAGAAGAAATAACCGAAGATGAGGCTTGCGAAGGCCGTGCCGTCGCCGACCATGGTAATGAACATCGCCCACCAGCCGACCGAGGCCGGCCCCGAAACGTAGACCGGCAATTTGAGCCCGAGCCCGACATCGACGTCCGGCGCTTCCGGTATCGGCGCGGTTCCGTTCCAGAGCCAATGGATGATGGCGATGAAGGTGACGATCGCAAAAACGATCGTGATGATCCACAGCTTGAACGTCAGCGCGATGAACACGCCTCCGAGCGCCAATGCGGCGATGATCGTCACATAGGAGACCCCGCCGACCCGCAGGCATTGGATCGGCTCGGCATCCAGAACCGAGGTTACCAGCGTCTCGCGCTTGCCGGATTTCGCATCCGGCAGATAGAAGCGCCCCGCCTCGATATCGGCCTGCAGGTTCGGCTGGTCCCAGAGCGGATAGCGGCTGGTGATGATCGGTACCGATCGCATGCCCCAGCTTTCGGACGGATCGTTCGTCCATTCCAGCGTGCCGGAATTCCACGGATTGAGGTCACGCTCTCCGGGTCCCGGTTTGGGGCGGAAGATATCGATCACGAAGGTCGCGACGCCCGCGGCGAAGATGAAGGCGCCGATGGTGGAGATGAGGTTGAACCAGTCCCAGCCGATGTCTTGCGGATAGGTGAAAACCCGTCGCGGCATGCCGCGCAGCCCGGAAAGATGCATCGGGAAGAAAGCGATGTTGAAACCCGCAAACATCAGCCAGAAGGCGGTTTTGCCCCAGGCGTCGCTGAGCTTCTTTCCCGTCACGAAGGGGAAATAATAATAGATGCCGGCGACGACGGGAAACAACATGCCGCCAATCAGCACGTAATGCAGGTGGGCGACGACGAAATAGGTGTCGTGCGCCTGCCAGTCGAACGGCACGAGCGCCACCATGACGCCCGTCAGCCCGCCGATCACGAAGATGATCAGTCCCCCTGCCCCGAACAGCATCGGCACCGAGAAGATGACCCGGCCGGCGAGCATGGTGGCGATGAACACGAAGATCTGCACCCCGGTCGGGATGGCGACCGCCTCCGACGCCGCCGAGAAGAAGGCGAGCGAGATCTGCGGCAGGCCGGTCGCGAACATGTGGTGTACCCAGAGCCCGAAGCTCAGGAACCCGGTGCCGACGGCGGCGAGCACGATCCACGAATATCCGACGATCGGCCGCTGCGAGAAGGTCGGCACGATCATCGCCATCAGCGCGATCGCCGGCAGGAAGATGATATAGACCTCCGGATGCCCGAAGATCCAGAACAGGTGCTGCCATAAAAGCGGATCGCCGCCGCGCGTCGCATCGAAGAACGGCCAGTCGAACATCCGCTCCATCTCGAACAGGATGTCGCCGGCGATCAGCGGCGGAAAGGCGAACAGGATCATGCCCGCGACGATCAGGAGATACCAGGCAAACATCGGCATCAGGTTGATGCGCATTCCGGGCGCCCGGCATTTCATGATGCCGACGATGATCTCGACGGCGGCGGCGATCGACGCCACCTCGATGAAGGAGAGACCAAGCAGCCAGATGTCCGCGCCGATGCCGGCATATTCGTCATCGGTCGCAAGCGGCGGATACATGAACCAGCCGGCGTTGGGAGCGGCATTGAAGAAGATCGAGCCGCAGACGAAGATACCACCGAGAAGAAAGCTCCAGAAGCCGAAGGCGGAGAGCCGCGGGAAGGGCAGTTCCCGGGCGCCGAGCATGGACGGCAGAAGGAAGATCGCCACCGCCTCGAAAATCGGCACCGCGAACAGGAACATCATCACCGTGCCATGCAGCGTGAAGGCCTGGTTGAACAGCTCGGCCGAGATGAGATCGTTCTCCGGCACCGCCAACTGCAGCCGCATCAAAAGCCCGAGCAGGCCGGCAAACAGCATGAATGCGAAGGCGGTGACGCCGTACCAGAGGCCGATCTCGCTGTTGTTGACCGAAGTCCAGTAGCGGATGCCCTTCGGCGTTTCCCAGGTCTTGCGGAGCCGCTCCTCCTGGGTCGCACGCTCTTCCGGCGAAAAATTGCCGAGTTCGACGGTCATCTGAGCCCTTTCAGATAGGCGGCGATCCGCTCGATTTCGGCATCCGGCAGCATGGAAAAATGCGGCATGCGAGCCTCGGGCTTGATCTTCCCCGGATCGCGGATGAAGCTTGCGACATGCTCCTCGAGATTGGGCCGCGTCCCCGCCCCGACCGTCCCGCGCTCGCCGAAGGCGGTGAGATCCGGCCCGATCGTGCCCTGCGCTTGCGTGCCGGAAATCGCGTGGCAGGCGGAACAGCCGTGGCGGAGAAAGGACGCCAGCCCTTCGGCATCCCGCCCTCCGGACGAGTTCCGGCGTGCCGCCAACCAGTCCTCGAAGGCCTGTTTCTCCATGGCGAGCACGGTGAAGGCCATCAGCGCATGCGACGTCCCGCAGAATTCGGCGCAGACGCCGCGATAGGTACCGGGCTTTTCGGCAAGCAGCGTCAGCCGGTTCTCGCGGCCGGGGATCATGTCCATCTTGCCGCCGAGCACCGGAATCCAGAAGGAGTGGATGACATCGGGCGATCTCAGCGAAAAGACGACACGTTCGCCAACCGGTATGCGCACCTCGTTGGCCGTCTCGAACGCGGGTTGACCGCCGTCTTCAAGATACCGCACCCGCCACCAGAACTGCTCGCCGGTCACTTCGATGCGGCGCATGCCGCCGTCCGTGCCCCCGAACCAGGGACGGATATTCGGCATCAGCCAGACCGCATAGGAGAGCAGCGACGCGAGAATGACGGTCGGCAGGACCGCGCCGCACCAGAGGATGACCCGGCCCGCCGCCTTTTCCGAATGAACCCGCCTCTTGCGCGCGGCATAGAACAGCATGCCGACCGTGCCGGCCCAGATGACCACGCCGCCGACCAGCATCGCAAAAAACAGAGTAGCGACATCCGCCGCCTCGCGTCCCGCCGGATCGAGCGCCGACTGGATACCGGAGCAGGCGGAAAGAAGGGGCAAGAGAGCCGGGATGAAGAAGACCGGTCGAGTTCTCCGCCGTTGGCAACCCGGAACGCCCTGCCGCCCGATACGGCTTCTTGATCGGATTGGCCGGCATGAGCCGGTCAAGCGGTCATCGTTCATTCGACATGTACCCGGCAGAGAGGCCGCGGCAGAGAAGCCGCAAAACATTCGGGCCCGAACGCAGTACCCGGAATTTTGTTCCAGACGCCGGATAACTTTGTGTAACCGGCTGTGAAAAAGATGGAACGAATCCTTTTGCGATGGGTTTGCCCCGTTGTGAACGGGCAAGTGCCCGGCTTTCGCGACGGGAGAAAATCATGAGACACTTTCTAAAAATGCTCAGAAACAGGCTCACCGGCACGCAGCAGAAGAAGACGTTTGCGGTGGCCCATCCGGAGGAACTGCAGGTCGTCGTACCGGACGCGGTAGTCCTTCCCTTGCCGAAATCGCCTCGCGAAGAAATCAGCGTCCCCGCCTCCATCAACGGCCGGGACCTCTCGACCGGCCGGCTTTGAGACCGGTCGGATTCGACCCGGCCAAGATCGTGAATGACAAGACCGTTCAACAAAAGGAGACCAGAATGACCACCATCGAGTCCGCCAACATCCTGATCCTCGCAGCCGACGGCTACGAACGGTCGGAGCTGCGCGTCCCCATGGAGGAACTGAGAAAACGCGGGGCCGACGTCAAGATCGCTTCCATCAAGGCGGGCGAGATCAAGAGCTGGGACAAGAAGGACTGGGGCGACACCGTCCCGGTCGATCTGGAGGCCAAAAACGTCAAGGCCGAGGAATTCGATGCCCTCGTGCTGCCGGGCGGCCAGATTAACCCCGACATCCTGCGCAACGACGAGGATGCGATGAAGGTCGTGCGCGACTTCGTCAAGAGCGGCAAGCCGGTCGCGGCGATCTGCCATGGCCCCTGGCTGCTGGTGGAAGCCGATGCGCTTCGCGGCCGCAAGGCGACGTCCTATCGTTCGATCCGCACCGATATCCGCAATGCCGGCGCCTCCTGGAAGGATGAGGCCGTCGTGGTCGACAACGGCATCATCACCTCGCGCTCGCCCGAAGATCTGCCGCAATTCGTGGCGAAGATCGTCGAGGAAGTCCAGGAAGGACGCCACAATCGCCGGGCAGCGTAACTTAGACGCAAACCCGGCCCCGGCCGCCCGCAACCTCCTCGCGGGCGGTCGTCGCGCAAGTGGCTGAAACTTGCTTCAGGAAAGCCAGAAGCCGCCGTTCGTTGGCACGCAACTCCTTGGGCCCGCTCAGCACCGCCTTCTCCGTCATCACCTTCTCCAGCGGCGATATGTCCTCCGAAAGCGCCAGGATGCTCGGGTGGATATAGCTCGAGCGGCAGACCGCCGGCGTGTTGTGGAGCGCTTGCGACGCCGCCTTGCACATCGCCTTGATCTTGGGTCGCCTGCCCTCCTCTTCCACCACCTCCCAGGCCGCCATCAGCGCGGCGAGACTGCCGCCCCAGGTGCGGAACGTCTTGGCGGACACGGCAAACCCTGCCGCCTTGGCAAGATAGGCGTTCAGCCGGCCTGAATCGATCGGATGCGGCACGCCCTGTTCGTCCGGCCAGGAAAACAGCTGCCGGCCCGGCAGATCGGCGATCTCCTCCAGGATGCGCTGAAGGCGAGGATGTTTCAGCGTGTGCTGGACGCGCTGTCCGCCCTTGGCCACGAAGCGCAGCATGATCGCCTCGCCTGACAGCGTCATGTGGCGCTTCAGCAGCGTGGTTGCGCCATAGGTCTTGTTTTGCTTGGCATAGAGGCGATTGCCGACCCTCAGATGCGTCGCATCCATCAGGACCACCAGCGCCGCAATCACCGCGTCGGATTTGTCGAGCCCGAGTTGCAGATCGCGTTTCGCCTTGCGGCGGATGCGGGGCAGAGCCTCGCCGAACCGGACAAGCTGATCGAACTTGCGCTCGCTGCGGAAATTCTGCCAATCTGCATGGTAGCGATACTGCTTGCGGCCCCGGGAATCGTAGCCCGTCGCCTGCAGATGTCCACGCGGATCGAGGCAGATCCAGACATTCTCATAGGCAGGCGGCAGGCCGAGCGACGAGATCCGCAGGCGGTGCTCCGGATCGGCGAGCAGCGTGCCGTCCGGCAGGCGGTAGGTGAAACCCTTGCCGCGCTTGAACCTGCGGATGCCGGGTTCCGTGTCGCTGACGTAGGTAAGGCCGATGGTTTTCAGGGAATCTTGATCTATGTCGATCGCGGTGAGCATGGCGTCCATGGCGCATCAAACGGCGACGCCCCTGCCTTCGTTCCGAAGCGGACCAGCAAAAGCTTAGATGGCGATATCCTTGAGGCTTTCGGTGCCCTCGCCGCGTTCGAAGGCGGAACGGGGCGCATTCAGCTTCCAGCAAAGCCCCTCGTCTCGGAAGTCGACCTCGACATGGCCTGCAAAAGCCGCCGCGGCATGGCGCTTGATGATCGTCGTGCCGAAACCGGTGCGCGAAGGCGCACGCACCGCCGGGCCGTTTCTCTCTTCCCAGACAAGCTCGAGCCTGCCTTCGCCGTCGTCCTCGCCGGGCAGGTCTTTCCAGCTGATGCGCACCTTGCCCTGCGGCACGGACAGCGCCCCATATTTCACCGAATTGGTCGCAAGCTCGTGCAGGATCAGCCCGAGATTCTGCACCGCTTCGGCCTTCAGGACAAAATCCGCCCCCTGCAGCTCGACGCGGTCGGCCGCGTCCGCGAACGTGCTCATGTGGATTTCGATGACCCGGCGGATCGAGACCCCGGCCCATTGTTCCCTGGCCAGCGCCTCGATCGATTTGCCGAGGCCCTGGAGGCGGGTGCTGATCGCCTTCTGGAACTCTTCCATCGTCGTGTCCTGACGCGCCAGCTGGCGCATCATCGCCTGGATCAGCGTGAGGATGTTCTTGGTTCGGTGCACCAGCTCATGCAGGATGAGGTGGATGCGGTCCTCCGCCTCGCTGCGATCGAACGAGGCGTTCGAGAGCGCTATGGCCACCTGGTTCGCCTCGCGGATCTTGGTTTCCACCGGCGAGACGATCTCGCCCTTGCCGATCCGCTCCGCCATTTGGGCGATCTGCCGGATCGGTATCCGAAGCTGGCGACCGACGAGCCAGGCAATCAGCATCGCGACGGCAAGGAAGATCGCTCCACCGGCGATCAACTGCCGCCAGGTCGTAAGAATGCTCGCCTGCGCCGCATCGATAGGCCCCCAGACGACCGCCTTCCAGGTCCAGCCGGTGATCTGGGCATAGCCGTACATCTGCCGCCGACGTCCGTCCATGTCCTCGATCGTGCCCTTGAAGCCCGTCATCAGCTTGAGCGTGTCGGAAGGAAACGCCGTGCCGGACGTGAGCGCATGAGCGCCGAGCGAGGTTACCACCTGCCCTGCCCCATCGACCACCGCAACAGACCAGCCGGCAGGAAGACCTTCCGTCGAGATCAGCTTCTGCAGATCCTCGGCATTCTGCGTCATGATCATCGCAGCGCCCGAATAGGAAATCTCCCTGGGCAGGGGCATGGTGATGTTGAAGACGTGCTTGCCGCTGGTGGCCCCGAAAAAGACGTTGGAGACCTCGGTGACGCCGCTGTTCAGCGCGGACTGCAGCGCAGGCATGTTGGAGACCTTGCCGAGCGGCGCGTCGAACGGCACACGAGTGTTGAGCCTTTGCTGGCCATCCGCATTGACGACAAGAATATAGAGGGAATTGGAACGAAGGCTGTTCTGGGTCCGGTTGTGGAAGGCGCGCAGGTCGCCCGCTTCGAGTTCCGGCGAGGTGACCAGCAGCCTCAACGTGGTCGCCATGTCCTGCAGTTCGCGGTCGATCGAGCGGGCGATCAGCTGCGCGTCCTCGGCGGTCTCGCCCGCCAGAATCTCCCGTTCGTTTGCCTCCAGCTCCATCATCAGATAGCCGACGAAAACCAGCAACGGCAATGCCACCCCAGCCGCGAGAGCAACCAGATAGGCACCGATCGGCGCCGTTGGGAAAAACCGCGAAATTCTAAACATCCCGCGCATTTACCCTATAGAAGAGGCTGCAGGTGCCTGTACCACCTGCCGGCATTGCCCATTTCCGTGTCCCGCCATCTGCTAATATTCTAGCGGGGCTTTTCTAGCCGGTTTTGGACGCCGGGCCAAGGATTGATTGCCGGCGATATGTTTGAGCGGAACGCCACCGGTCACGTGTGCCGAGGCCGCTCCCCCACGTCGAAATTGACGTCCCAATCCGGCTTCGAACTCTTTTTGCCGGGCGGATCGCGATGCTCGGTCGCGTCGTCCGAACCGGTTATTACCGTCGGCTTGGCGCTCGCCACGCCGTTGGATTTGGGATCGGCCTGGGATTTCGCATATTGTCCTTCGGCATCCTTGCGGATCCGGGCGGTATCGTCGGTTTTGGTCATGATGTCTCCTTGCCGAATGAAAGTCAGGCCACCGGCAGCGGCCTGACGCGTGAATCCGGGCCGGGTCAGATCGTGGTCGAACCGGTCAGCGTATCGGTCGGATTGTTGTTGATCCGCAGGTTGTTCTGCACGTGCCGGACGCCGGAAACGTCATCCACCAGGTCCTCGGCGCGGCGTTTGTCCCAGCGGCTGGATACGAAACCGTCGAGCGTCACCTCCGAACCCTGCACCGTCACCGTGATATTGGATGCGTCGAGTACCGGGTCGTCGCTCAGCCGGTCATTGACGTCTTCCTCGATGCGGGCGTCGGAGCGCTGGTAGCCTTTCGGCCCTTTTCCGCGATGCTCGTCCATCATCCGGCGACGTTCCGCATCCTCGTCGCCAAACCACGACGCCACTTCATCGCCCGCCCGCTCCATGAAGCCGCGCCGGCCGCTGCCATGGTCTTCCGATCCGCGGAAGCGATTGTCCGAGCGCTGACGGTTTTCGTCGCCGAAACGGTAGTCCGAACCGTAACGGTCGCCATAGGCCTGATTGACGCGGTTGCGGCCCGGTTCGTAGCTGAACGAGGAAGGCCTGCCGCGATAGGAATCGCGGGCCCAGGCCTGCGAGCGTTCGGAATCGCCGTAGCCCGCCTCGAACCCGCCGTCGTCGGAGGCCCATTGTTCGCTGCGGCCGTAGCGGGAGAAACGCGAACGATCGCCGTCCTCCCGATTTGGATCGCCGCTCCGCAGATCGTCGCTGAAACCACGCACATAACCGGTATCGCCCGGGCGATAATCGCTGGAGGATTCGCGGGCGTAATCACGCTCGTCGCGCATCCGGTCGTTTCGATACCCGCCCGATTGGGAATGATTTCCACTGGCCATTGTCTGTCTCCTCGGTCTGGTTTGGTCCCGTTCCATACGGGACGCTGATCCAACCCCGCCTTCCCGGGATTGTTCCGCTTTTTGCGAGGACTGCCGAAGCTCAATTGGCCGATACCGCCATGGTCATGGAGAGGCCCGGAAGAATGTCGCCCACGGCCACGTCCGGCGGTTCGCTATGGATGACGACACCGGAAACGGGCGGGACCCGCCTCTCCTCTTTCGAAAGATTGGCCCGAAGCTGCAGCAACCGGTCCCCCAGCCGCCAGTCGACGGCAATCACGCCATCGGCGGCATCGAGCACCGTGCCCGAATGCGGCGCAACCGCATGAAGGCCGGGCACCACATGTTCGCGGCGCCTGGCGATCAGCGTGCGCATGCGGTCGCGATGCGCCTGCCCCTCCGGCTCCCGTGCCCGGTTCCAGCGCAGCTTGGAGAGCCGGAAGTCCTCCGCCGCATGCGGATCGGCGACGTCATCCCGTTGCGCGAAACCGTCCGGCGCCCCGTCGAATTTCCCGGTCTCGCGGGAGCGTTCGCCCGCCCTGCCGGGCCCGCCATCGTCATCGCCGAAGAAGCGGAAATCCCGGCTCTCGCCATAGTCCTCGCCCATGAAGAGTTGCGGGATCTGCGGCGACAGGATCAGGACCGCTGTCATCACCCTCAGCATCCGCGGATCCGCGAGCGAGATCAGCCGCTCGCCACGGGCGCGATTGCCCGCCTCTTGGTGGTTCTGCAGAGCGTTGATGAAGGCCGTGGGCGGCAGGTGGCCGCTCGGCTCACTGCCCGCGCCGCCATCCTGCCCGGTTCCGCCCCGGGTGATAAAACCTTCCGCCAGCCCCCTGGCAAGCTTGCCCACCGGATCTTCCCCGCCAGAGCCGGCATGACCGACCCTCTCGGCTGTCGCAATCTCGTTCGCCGCCTGAGGGATGCCATGGTTCACGACCGCATCGTAAAGCATGGCTTTGCCGGACCGACTGCGCTCCAGATAGTGGGTGATGTTGCGGTTATCCTCGATCGTGAGATGACGCCGCCGGCCGGTCACCTCCTGCTGAACCCGCTTTGCCAGTTCCCACAGGACGTGCATCTGCGAGGCATCGTCATGGATCCGGTCGACCGCATGGAGCCGCAGGCCGTCGAGATTGAATTCCTCCAGCCAATAAAGCGCATTTTCGATGAAGAACCGTCGCACCGGGCCCTGGCTGAAATCGATTGCCGGCCCGCGGGGCGTGGTACGCCCGAGGTTGAAAAAGGAAGGCAAATAGGGCTCGAACACGCTGCTGCCCGGGCCTAAACGGTCATAAACCACATCAAGCATGACCGAGAGGCCGTGTCGATGCGCGGCATCGACGAAGGCCTTCATGTCGTCCGGTTCGCCATAGGCGTGATGCGGCGCATAAGGGAGTACGCTGTCGTAACCCCAGCCGCGGCTGCCGGCGAACTGGTTGACGGGCATGATCTGCAGCATCGTCACGCCAAGCGAAGCGATCTCCCGCAACCGCTCGGCGGCGGCGCGAAAAGTGCCCTCCTCGGTAAAGGCGCCGATATGGATCTCATAGAGAACGGCCTCCTCCCAGGCATGGCCCTTCCAGTCCGGCCGTTCCCATCGGTAGGAGGTGGGATCGATGACGAGCGAAGGCCCATGAACGCCGCCATCCTGGGCGCGCGAAGCGGGATCCGCCACAAGCACGCCGTCCGGCATCAGAAACTGATAGGGCGTACCCTCCGCGAGACCGTCTGTCGTCAAGGTGAACCAGCCTTCGCCCGCCGGCAGCATTTCCCGGTTGCGGCCGGCGATCTGCAGCCGCACGCGCTCCAGGTCCGGTGCCCAGATCCGGAAAAGCACCTCGCCGTCACCGAGATATTCCGCTCCCCAGGACTTGGGAAATGCACGGCGGGACGGGAGGTCAAAACCCTCGTTTCGCGAATCGAACGGCGTGAAATCTCGCGTCAGCGACATGATATCTCCTCGGCTGCAAACGTCCCAAGGAAATACAAGTCCGCGGGGAAAGGTTCCCCGCGCGCGCCTAACATATTGTAATTACTATATTAAAATAAGGCAGTCGACTGCAGGCGAGATTAGCCGCCCGTTCAGTCGATGCGGCTGGTCGTCTGCGGATCGAAGACCACGGCCTTGTCCAGATTGAAGGAGAAGGGGAACTTCTGCCCGAGTTCGACATGCGCGTCGGAGCGGGTGCGGGCGGTGAAGGTCGCGCCGTCCAGCCTGCCGGTGACGAAGGTGTCGGACCCGGTCGGCTCGATCATCGTCACCTCCGCCTCGATATGGGCGGTGGCGCGTGCCTGCGGATCGACCAGCCCGGCATCGGTGATCGTTTCGGGGCGAAGGCCGAGAATGACATCCTTGCCATCGGCGAGCGTGGTGGTCACGGATGGCGGCATGGCGACGGTGACGCCTTCATTGCCGAACAACGCGATGCTCCGGGCGCCGCCAGAAGAAACGACCTTGCCCTTCAGCATGTTCATCGCGGGCGACCCCATGAAATCGGCGACGAAGAGGTTGGCCGGGCGGCCGTAGATTTCGGCGGGCGTCCCAACCTGCTGCACCATCCCCTCCTTGAGGACGACGATCTTGGTGGCGAGCGTCATCGCCTCGATCTGGTCATGGGTGACGTAGACGATCGTGGCATGGGTATTCTGGTGCAGCGCCTTGATTTCGGCCCGCACCTCGACACGCAACTTGGCGTCGAGATTGGACAGCGGCTCGTCGAACAGGAAGACGCGCGGCTGGCGCACTAGCGCCCGGCCCATGGCGACGCGCTGGCGCTGGCCGCCGGAAAGCTGGCTCGGCCGGCGCTTCAGGAGATGCTCGATCTGCAGCGTCTTGGCGACCTGCTTGACCGCCGCCTCGCGCTGCGCCTTGTCCACGCCGCGCATTTCCAGCGCAAACGCGATGTTTTCCTCCACCGTCATGTTCGGATAGAGCGCGTAGGACTGGAAGACCATGGCGATGTCGCGCTTCGACGGATGCAGGTCGTTGACCACCTGTCCGTCGATGACGATATCGCCCGAGGAAGGCGGCAGGAGACCGGCGATCGCATTGAGCAGGGTCGACTTGCCGCAGCCGGACGGACCGACGAGAACCAGGAAGCCGCCCTTTTCGAGCTCGATATTGATGCCCTTCAGGATCTCGTTATTGCCGATCTTCTTGCGAATATCCTTGATTTCAAGAAAGCTCATGTGCGGTTATCCCTTGACTGCGCCGGCCATCAGGCCACGCACGAAATAGCGTCCGGCGACGACATAAACGAACAGCGTCGGAAGCGCTGCGAACACGGCAGCCGCCATATCGACATTGTATTCCTTGACGCCGGTTGAGGAGGCAACGAGGTTGTTGAGCGCCACCGTCATCGGCGAGGACGTGCCGGACGAGAAGGACACGCCGAACAGGAAGTCGTTCCAGATATTGGTGAACTGGTAGATGACCGTCACCACGATGATCGGCCCCGAACTCGGCAGCAGTATGCGCCAGAAGATCCGGAAGAAACCCGCGCCGTCGATCATCGCGGCCTTCACCAGCTCGTCCGGGAAGGCTTCGTAATAGTTGCGGAAGAACAGCGTGGTGAAGCCGAGGCCGTAGATCACGTGCACGAGCACGAGGCCGGCGGTGGAGTTCGAAAGGCCGAACGTGCCGAGCAGGCGCGCCATCGGGATCAGCACCGCCTGGAACGGAATGAAGCAGGCAAACAGCATCATGCCGAACACCAGCTTGTGGCCCGGAAAACGCCACTTGGTCAGCACATAGCCGTTGAGCGCGCCGAGCAGGGTCGAGATGGCGACCGCCGGAACCACCATCTTGATGGAGTTCCAGAAATAGCCCTTGATGCCGACGCAGGAGACCCCGATGCAGGCCTCGCCCCAGGCGCGCACCCAGGCGGCCACCGACGGATCGCGCGGCAGCGCCAGCATGTCGCCGCCGCGGATTTCGTCCAGCGATTTCAGCGATGTCGACAGCATCACATAGAGCGGCAGAAGATAGACCAGCGCCAGGATGACGAGCGCGGCATAGATGAAATAGCGGGCGGTGCGGGCGCCGCCGGCACTTACCGTCCCGTTGGCGGTTTCGTTGGCGGCGCTCATGACTGCTTCTCCCGAAGCTCGGAATAGAGATAGGGCACGATGATCGCGGTGATCCCCATCAGCATCATCACCGCGCTCGCCGAACCGACGGCCATCTGGTTGCGCGTGAACGTGTAGGAATACATGAAGGTGGAAGGCAGTTCGGTCGCATTGCCCGGTCCGCCGCCGGTCAGCGCGATGACCAGGTCATAGGACTTGATCGCCATATGCGCGAGCACGATGAAGGCCGACAGGAAAACGGGACGCAGAAGCGGGATGATGATCCGGCGGTAGATCGACACACTCGATGCGCCGTCGATCTGGGCGGCCTTGATGATCTCCCCGTCGATGCCGCGAAGACCGGCCAGGAACATCGCCATCACGAAACCGGATGCCTGCCAGACCCCGGCGATGACGACGGTGTAGATCGCCATATTGGGGTTGACCAGCCAGTCGAACTTGAAGCTCGTCCAGCCGAGATTGTGCATGGTGTTCTCGAGCCCGAGGCCGGGGTTGAGGAACCATTTCCAGGCGGTGCCGGTGACGACGAAGGAGAGCGCCATCGGATAAAGGAAGATCGGCCGGAGCACGCCTTCGGCGCGGATGCGCTGGTCCATCAGGATGGCGATGCCAAGCCCGAGCGCGATGCAGATGCCGATATAGAGAACCCCGAAGATCGCCAGGTTCTGCATCGCCACATACCAGTTCGGCTGCGACCAGAGGCGATAATAGGCGTCGAACCCGCCCCATTTGTAGACCGGCAGAATGCGCGAGGTCGTGAAGGAAAGGTAGACCGTCCAGAGGATGAAGCCATAGACGAAGACGAGGATCACCGCGAACGAGGGCGCCAGCACGATCTTCGGCAGCGCGTTGCGCAATCCGTCGGCGAATGTGCTTCGCTGTCTTTGCGGTTCCACGACCGGAACCGGTTCGATTGTCGTCATCATGACCTCCGGCAGACACCAGAACTAAAAGATACCGGCAAGCCGGAATTTGAAAAGTGGCCGGGGTTGTCCCCGGCCACCCGCATGTCAGAATTGTGCGATCAGTCGATCACTTGGCAGCCTTGACCGCTTCCGGCAGGCGCTTCAGCGCTGCTTCGGTGGTGAGCTGGCCGTTGAGGTGCTGGGTGATGACGTCCAGCATGGCTTCCTTGATGGCGGCCGGCTGAGCGTAACCATGGGCGAGCGAGCCCATCAGCGTGCCCTTGGAAGAGGCTTCGGCGAGATCCGCCATGCCCTTCTTGCCGCAATCGTCGAACTTGTCGTTGGCGACGTCGGTACGGGCGGGGACCGAACCCTTGACCGTGTTGAAGGCGATCTGGAAGCCCGGGTTCTCGACGGCGGATGCCATCTTGAGCTGGGCGTCGCGCTGACCCTTGCCCACGTCGAACATCATGAACTGGTCGGCGTTGAAGAGAACCGAGCCCTGCGTGCCGGGGAAGCGGATGCAGACGAAGTCGGTGCCTGGCTTCTTATTGGCGCGCAGCCATTCGCCCTTCGACCAGTCGCCCATTTCCTGGGCGCCGGCCTTGCCTTCGATGACCAAGGCGGTCGAGAGGTTCCATTCGCGGCCCGAGAAGTTCGGGTCGAAATAGGTGCGCAGCTTCGACATCGTGTCGAAGACCTTCTTCATCGTGTCGCCCGAAAGAGCGGCCGGATCGAGGTCGAGAACGGCTTTCTTGTAGAAGTCCGGACCGCCGGTCGAAAGCACGACGGCTTCCCAGAGCGTGCCGTCCTGCCACGGAACGCCGCCGTGGGCGAGAGCGGTGAGGCCCTGGCCCTTGAAGGCGTCGAGCAGGGTGATGAGCTCGGCGATATTGGTCGGAACCTTGCCGCCGGCCTTGTCGAGGGCCGCCTTGTTGATCCACAGCCAGTTGGTGGAGTGGATGTTCACCGGAGCGGCGATCCAGTGGCCGTTGTACTTCGAGAAGTTCTGCAGGGCAGCCGGAATGACCTTGTCCCAGCCTTCCTTCTGGGCGAGGTCGTCGAGGTTTGCGGCGACGCCCATTTCAGCCCAGTCCTTCAGGTCGAAGCCGAGCAGCTGGACGGCGGTCGGCGGGTCGCCGGCCGTGACGCGGGCGCGCAGCGCGGTCATGGCCGCGGAACCTGCACCGCCGGCAACCGGCATGTCCTTCCAGGCAACGCCTTCCTTCTGGAGGTTTTCCTTCAGCACGTTGAGTGCTGCAGCTTCGCCGCCCGAAGTCCACCAGTGCAGGACTTCGACCTGTTCTGCGGCCTTGGCAACACCGGCAGTCATGGCGATAAGTGCCGCACCAGCGGCGAGTTTGGCAATCATTCGAATATTCATTGAGAATCTCCCTTTGCATCCGGGCTCCTCTCCGGATATTGCGATTTATAACGATATAATTACGGTCGGTGTCAACCCGGCCGGAGGAGTTTTTTGCGTCATCCGCGAAGCATCTAACATGATGAAAAAACTTGCAAATTTAGGAGTTGGCAAAATTTTCCTCAGGAATCGAGAAAAATTCCTGGCGGCGGACGGAAAATTTGTAACGATATAGATGAGGCTCGCTCCGATTTTGGGGCGGGAGCGGAGGAGACGAGGATATGTCGCTGGATGACCTGAAGGAAAAAGGTCGGCGGGCGAAGTCGGAGCGGTTGGTCGCCAGATCCGGCGCGGATGCAAAGCCTACCCTGAAGACCGTCGCCGAACTGACCGGCCTTGCCGTCACAACCGTATCGCGCGCGCTTGCCGGTGCGCCGCAGATCGCGCTCGAAACCCGCCAGCGCGTGCGGCAGGTCGCAGCCGACATCGGCTATCTGCCGGACCGGGCGGCGCAGCGGCTGCGCACCGGCCGCACCAATGTCATCAGCCTCGTCCTCGACCCGCATGAGGAAATCCTCGGCTATGCCACCTCGATGATCAACGGCCTCACGGAAGCCCTGCGCGGCACCGCCTATCACCTCGTCATCACACCGCATTTTTCCGATACGCCGCAGATCGAACCGGTGCGCCACATCATGCGCAACCGCATGGCCGACGGCATCGTCTTCACCCGCACCGAACCGGGGGACGAGCGCGTCAAACTTTTGATGGAGAACAACTTTCCGTTCATCTGTCACGGCCGGACCGAGCTTGCGACGGCCCATCCTTACGTCGACTACGACAATTACAGCTTCGCCTATCAGGCCGCGAAAAAACTGATCGCCGCCGGTGCGAGCAAGCTCTCGATCATCCTGCCGCCGGAGCGCTTCACCTTCGCCCACCATTTGAAGCACGGGTTCATGACGGCGGTACGCGAAGAAGGTGTCGGCTTCGAGATCGCCAAGGGCGTGACGCTCGACAGCAAATCGGACGACATCCGCGATTACGTTTTCCGCCGCATGGGCGAGCCGGAGCGCCCGGACGGCTATATCTGCGGCGGCGAGGTCTCGGCACTCGCCGTCATGGCATCCGCCTATGATCATAGCCTGGAACTGGGCAGGGATATCAGGCTGGTGGCGAAACAGACTTCGGGCCTGTTCGACCAGATCCGTCCCCGCGTCGAGACGATCTACGAGGACCTGACTGAAGCTGGCTTCCTCATGGGCAAGCTGCTCCTGAAGCGGATCGGCGGCCCTGCCCCCATCCATGAATTGCAGGCGCTCCAGACGGTCTGACCACCCGGAGCGCCGCCCGCACGGCCCGTCAGGAAGCCATGCGGAAGGGTTTCAGCGCCGCGCGTCTCCTCGCGCGGCGCTGTCCGCAGCTTCTCAATCCTCTTCCTGGAAGACGACCTCACGCTTTGCCTTGACGCTCGGCAGAAAGACGATGACGAGGACGAGGGCCGCGAGGAAGAGAAGGGCCGCGCTGATGGGACGCTGGACGAACGTCGTCGGATCGCCGCGCGACAGGATCATCGCCCGCCGCAGGTTTTCTTCGAGAAGCGGGCCGAGCACGAAGCCGAGCAGGAGCGGCGCAGGCTCGCAGCGCAGCTTCACCAGCGCGTAGCCGATGAGGCCGAAGAAGGCGACGGCATAGAGATCGTAGACGTTCGAGTTGACGCTGTAGACCCCGATGGCGCAGAAGGCCATGATGATCGGAAACAGCACGTAATAGGGAATGGTCAGCAGCTTCACCCACAGCCCGATCAGCGGCAGGTTGAGCACGACGAGCATCAGGTTGCCGATCCACATCGAGGCGATGATGCCCCAGAACAGCGCCGGCTGCTCGGTCGCGACGTTCGGGCCGGGTACGATGCCCTGGATGATCATCGCCCCCACCATCAGCGCCATGACCGGATTGGCCGGAATGCCGAGGGTCAGCAGCGGGATGAACGAGGTCTGCGCACCGGCATTGTTGGCCGATTCCGGCCCGGCGACGCCGGCGACGGCCCCATGGCCGAATTCTTCCGGATGTTTGGAGACCTTCTTTTCGATCGTGTAGGACGCAAAGGCCGCAAGGATGGCGCCGCCGCCCGGCAGGATGCCGAGGATCGAGCCGACGACCGTGCCGCGGATGACCGGCCCGATCATTGCCTTGAAGTCTTCCCGGCTCGGCATCAGGCCGCTGACCTTGGCCATCAGCACCGAACGGGTCTTTTCGCTTTCGAGATTGCGCAGGATTTCCGCGATGCCGAACACGCCGACCGCGACCGCCACGAAATTCAGCCCGTCCGCATATTCGCGGATGCCGAGCGTGAAGCGCGGCGTGCCGGTGTAGATGTCGGTGCCGACGAGGCCGAGCAGCAGGCCGAGCGCCACCATGGCAAGCGCCTTGATGATCGAGCCGTGGGCGAGCGCGATCGAGGAGACGAGGCCGACCACCATCAGCGAGAAATATTCGGCGGCGCCGAACTGCAGCGCGATCTTGGTGAGCGGCGGCGCGAAGATCGCCACGAGGAAGGTCGAGACCGTGCCGGCGAAGAAGGAGCCGATCGCGGCGATCGCCAGCGCCGCGCCCGCCTTGCCCTTGCGCGCCATCTGGTAACCGTCGATGGCGGTGACGGCGGAGGAGGATTCGCCCGGCATGTTGATCAGGATCGCCGTGGTCGAACCGCCGTATTGCGCCCCGTAATAGATGCCGGCGAGCATGATCAGCGAGGAGACCGGCTCGAGCTGGAAGGTGATCGGCAAAAGCATGGCGATCGTCGCCGTGGCGCCGATGCCGGGCAGCACGCCGATCAGGGTGCCGAGCAACACGCCGATGAGGCAGAAGAACAGGTTTTCCAGAGACGAGGCGGTCGCGAAGCCGAGCGCGAGGTTATTGAACAGATCCATCGATTAATCCTCAATAACCGAGCCAGGGCCCGAAACGGCGGAACGGAAGGCCGAGGCCATAGCTGAAGACCGCGACCGAGAAGACCGTCAGTACTGCCGACAGGATAAGCGCGGGCAGCGGTTTCATCCGGCTGGAGGCAAAAGCGGCAATCAGAGCGGTGATGAAGATTGCCGGCACGAAGCCGAGACCGCGCACCGTGAGCCCGAAGAAGACCGGCGCCGGCAGGATGAAGAACATGCCGCGCCAGGCGAGCGCTCCGACCGGCGCTCCCTCCAGCCGCATCGACTGGACGAGGATGATCGCGCCGAACAGGATGAGCGCACAGGCGAGGATGAACGGGAAATAACCGGGCCCCATCCTGAGCGCCGTGCCGAGTTCGAGTTCGATCGACTGGTAGGCGAAAAACAGGCCTGTCGCGATCAGCAGCAGCCCGCAGATCAGATTGACGGTGTCGAATTTCAGGGAATTCATGGTGTCTCCGTGAACGGTGGAGATGCTTGGGCGGCTTGCCCCTCATCCGCCTGCCGGCACCTTCTCCCCGCTCGCGGGGAGAAGGGATATGCCGCACCGACTTCCCGGATCGCAGAAGATGTGCTTGGCAGGTCCCCTCTCCCCGCGAGCGGGGAGAGGGGCAGGGTGAGGGGCAGCCTCGATCAGAGGGCAGAAGGCGTTCGTTGCGTCAGCGAAGCTCAATCCGCGTACTGGCCGGCAGCCTGGATGACCGGCTTCCAGCGGGCGATTTCGCTTTCGAGCTTGGCTTTCAGCGCCGCGGGCGTGACGTCGTTGTCCGGCGACGGCTCGGTGCCGAGTTCGGCGAAGCGGGCGGCGACGCTCGGGCTCTTCAGGGCCGACTTGAGGGCCTTGTTGAGCTTTTCGATCGCATCCTTCGGGGCACCCTTCGGCGTGTAGAGACCGTGCCAGATGCCGACTTCCATCTGCGGCAGGCCCGCTTCCTTGACGGTCGGGATGTCCTTGAGGACGTTGAGGCGTGCCGGCGAGGTGACGGCATAGGCCTTCACGGTGCCGCCCTGGATCTGCTTGGTGGTATTGGTGGTCTGGTCGCACATGATATCGACCTGGCCGCCGAGAAGATCGGTCATCGCCGGACCGGTGCCCTTGTAGGGAACGGTGACGAGCGAGGTCTGGATCGAGCTCATGAACAGCATGCCGCACAGATGCGAGGCCGCGCCGATGCCGGCATTGGCGACGGTCACTTTGTCCTTGTTGGCCTTGGCGTATTCGATGAGGCCCTTGAGATCGGTGGCCGGCATGTCCTTGCGGGCAAGCAGCGTCATCGGAACGTCGGTGACGAGACCGACATAGTCGAAGGCGTTGAGCGTGTCATAGGGCAGCTTGCGGTAGAGCGAGGCGCTGGTCGCCATGCCGATATGGTGCAGGAGAACGGTGTAGCCGTCGGCTTCGGCGTTCGCGACACGGGCCGCACCGAGCGTGCCGCCGGCACCGCCGACGTTTTCGACGATGACCTGCTGGCCGAGATCCTTCGACATGGATTCGGCGACGAGACGCGCGACCGTGTCGGTCGGGCCGCCGGCGGCAAACGGCACGATCATGGTGATCTGGCGCTCGGGATAACCGGCGGCGTTGGCGGAAGCGGAGAAAAGGGAAAGCGCCGCAAGAGCGGTTGCGCCGAGAACGGCGTTCAGGATTTTCATCGGGGCTCCTCCAGGATGAAACTTTGTTCAGCCGGCGCGCAAATTTCCTCCGACGCCAACCTGGGGACTATTTGCGGCAAGACGCGGAACACGCGCAATCGTTGCTAAAGCCCTAAAACACCATTTCCGGAGATATCGCGCCGCAATATGGGTGGATTCGGGAACAATCGACAAAAAGGATGGGTGGATATCCACACATGCCGCCGCAATCAGCCGTCCCTGTCGTCCTGCAGCATTTGCTCAGGCCCGAGCAGCTTCTTGTCGAGCCCGTATTTCTGCATCTTCTCGTAGAGCGTCTTGCGGGAAATCCCGAGGGATTCGTAGACCGGCCTGAGCGCTCCGCCATGCGCGGCGATCTCGCCGGCGATGAGATTGCGTTCGAAGGCCGCCACCTTGTCGGCGAGCCTCCCCTGCCCGTCCCTGACCCCGTCCTTCACCACCCCGCCCGTTTCGCCGGGTTTCGGGTCGAGGCCGAGCACCAGCCGGTCGGCGGCGTTTCGCAGTTCGCGGACATTGCCCGGCCAGTCGCGCTGGGCGATCGCCGAAATTACCTCGGCCGGCACGTCCAGGTCTTCGCGGCCGTAGCGGGCAGCCGCCTCCCGCACCAGCTGGAGAAACAGAAGCGGGATATCCGCCCGCCGCTGCATGAGCGACGGCACATGGATGGTCGCGACGTTGAGCCGGTAGAAAAGGTCGGCGCGGAACCGGCCGGCCGCCACTTCCGCTTCCAGATCCACCTTGCTGGTGGCGATGAAACGCACGTCCAGCGGCACGGTCTCGTTGGAGCCGAGCCGGGTGATGACGCGCTCCTGCAGCACGCGCAAAAATTTCGCCTGCAGGTCGACCGGCATCGAGCCGATCTCGTCGAGCAGGATCGTGCCGCCGCGGCCGTGTTCGAACTTGCCGTAACGCGGCCGCAGCGCGCCGGGAAAGGCTCCGGCCTCGTGGCCGAACAGCTCGCTCTCGATCAGGTTTTCGGGAAGGGCGGCGCAATTGATGGCGATGAAGGGCCTGTTGGCGCGCGAACTGATGTCGTGCAGCGCCCGCGCCACCACTTCCTTGCCGGCGCCGGTTTCGCCGATGATCAGCGTATCGGCGTCGGCCGCGCCGATCGCCCGGATCCGGTAACGGAGATCGACCATCACCTGGGTGCGGCCGGGAAGCCGTGCCTCGACATCGTCGCGCTTGCCGGCGACGGCCCTGAGGCGACGGTTTTCCATCACCAGGCTGCGCCGGTCGAGCGCGCGGCGGATGATGCCGGCGAGATGCTGCGGCGTGAACGGCTTTTCGAGGAAGTCGTAAGCGCCTTCCCGCATGGCCTTGACCGCAAGCTGCACATCGCCATGACCGGTGACCAGGATGACCGGGATTTCCGCATCGAGCTCGCGGATCTTCTGCAGCAACGTCATCCCGTCGGTGCCCGGCATGCGGATATCGCTGACCACGACACCGTCGAAGCCGAAGCCGGTCAGTTCCAGCACGTGGTCGGCATTGGAAAAAGTCTGGACCGACAGGCCGAACAGTTCCAACGCCTGCGCCGTCGAACGGCGCAGTTCCTCCTCGTCGTCGACCAGCAGAACCCGTTGCTCGCTCACTCGGCTGCCTCCAGGACATTGCCGTCGGCGACGTCCAGTTCGATCAGGAAGACCGCGCCGCCTTCCGGGTGATCGGCGACGCTCAGGCTGCCGCCGAAATCCTTGATGATATTGTAGGAGATCGACAATCCCAGGCCGAGGCCCTTGCCGACCCCCTTGGTGGTGAAGAACGGATCGAAGATGCGCTCGTGGATGGCAGCCGCGACGCCCGGCCCGCGGTCGCGCACCGAGACCAGGACCTTGCCGTCCGCCTGGCTGGCGGAGACGGTAATGCGCCGGTCATCGAGGCCTTCGACCGCATCCGCCGCGTTGGTGATGATGTTGACCAGAACCTGCTGGAGGCGCACGGCGCCGGCCCTGACCGGGGGAATGCCGGGATCGAGATCGAGCTCGAGCTCCGCATCCGCCGTCTTCAGGCGCACCGCGACGATCTCCAGCGTGTCGCGCACCACATCGTCCAGGGCAACGGCGCCGAGCTTTTCGTTCGGCTTGCGGGCGAAATTGCGCAGATGCCTGCTGATCGAGGCCATGCGGTCGATCAGCGCCGAAATGCGCCGGACATTGTCGCGCGCATCGTCGGTACGGCCGAGATCGATCAGCACGCCGGTCGTTTCCGCATAGGTCTTGGCGGCGGCGAGCGGCTGGTTGAGTTCGTGCGACAGGGCCGCCGACATCTGGCCGAGGCCGGCGAGCTTGCCGGCCTGAATGAGATCGGCCTGGGTCTGGCGCAGCCGCTGTTCGGTCAGCCGCCGTTCGGCGATCTCCTCCTCGATGCGGCTGTTGACCCGGGCAAGGTCGGCGGTGCGCTCGGCAACCCGGTGTTCCAGCTCGTTACGGGCCTGCGCCTGCAGCATCATCCGTTCGTTGAGCCTCGCCCGGCGCTGGAGGACGATGGCGAGCCCGAGACCGGCAAGGCAGAGCGTCAGCAGCGCCGCAACCGTCGCGGTCTTTGCCTGGGTATGGACCGAACCGGTATCCATCAGCACGTTGACGGTCCAGCCGGCATCCGGCATCGGTTGCGATACGACGAGATATTCCTTCTCGGCTCCGCCGTCGCGGATGGTCATGACGTCGCGGCCGGCAAATTCACCACGCTTCACCGGCAGTTCGCGCAGCTTGGCATCCGCGTAACGCCGCGACGCTTCCGTGCGGGCGATCCGGTCGGGCGTCAGCGGCAGGATGCTGGCGTAAAGCCATTCCGGGCTGCCGGTCATGAAGATGATGCCTTCGGGATCCGACACGAAAATCCGGTCGTCGCCGCCACCCCAGGAGGCTTCGAGGCTGTCGATATCCACCTTGAAGACGATGACGCCGCGGATGGCGCCGCCGATCTCGATCGGCGACCCGAAATAATAGCCGCGCTTCGAAGACGTGGTGCCGAGCGCGTAAAAGCGCGACTGGCGGCCTTCTGCGGCATCCTGGAAATAAGGTCGGTAGATGAAGTTCTCGCCGACGAAGCTGACCGGGCTATCGTAATTGCTGGCGGCGATCGTCTCGCCATCCATGGTCATCACATAGATGTCGGAGGATTTCAGAAGCGCGTTGATGTCCTTGAGATAGGCGTTGGTCGTCGCCTGCAGCGTCTCGTTCTTCGGATCGAGGATCAGGGCCTCGATATTGCCCTGGTCGGCGATGAGGGCCGGCAGCGCCTCGTAACGCTTCAGATGGCCGTCCAGCGCCGACACGGCCAGACGCAGCGTCGTGCCCGCCTGGATCTCGGCCTCGTCGATGTAACCGCGCGCGGCGATATCGCTGCCCTTGAAGACCAGCGCCACGCCGATCGCCGCAAGCAGGGCCAGGGGCAGAAGAAAGCGATATCTGAACAGGCCCGGGTTCCTCCACTTGGCTTAACCGCCTCCCGCGACGGCCAAAAGCGTATTCTAACCGCTGCACTGCCGATTTCCATAAAATCCTTCCGCCCTGTCAAATCAGGGCCCTGGCCGCCTTTCGGCTTTCAGGAGACAAGCAAGCGGGGGCTGGATTCTGCAATCATTCCTCGTATTCTCGTAATAATGCTCCCCTACTGCTTGACTTCGCACCCGATCATGCTTCGATCACAGGCGCACAACGGGGAAAGCCGCAAAGGCGGCGCAAGGGGGTTTTATGGTTTATCTGCTCGCATTGCTGATCGGTATCGTCGCCGGCCTTCGCGCCATGACCGCACCCGCCGCGATCGCCTGGGCCGCCTATCTCGGCTGGCTCAATCTCTCCGGTTCCTGGCTCTCCTTCATGGGCACGATCTGGGCCGTCGGCATATTCACCATCCTTGCCGTCGTCGAGCTCGTCACTGACCAGCTTCCCTCCACGCCGAGCCGCAAGGTGCCGCAACAGTTCGGCGCCCGCCTGATCATGGGTGCGCTCACGGGTGCCGCGATCGGCACGCCCTATGGCGGCTGGATCGTCGGCCTGATTGCCGGCATTATCGGCGCCGCAATCGGCACCTATGGCGGCGCTGCCGTCCGCGCCAAGCTGGCCGCCAGCTTCGGCAAGGATCCTCCGGCCGCCTTCATCGAGGACGCTGTCGCCATCATCGGCGCCTATCTGATCGTTGCGTCCCTACCCGTCGCAGGCGCGGTATGAAAACCTTCGACGCGATCATCATCGGGGCCGGCCAGGCCGGCCCCTCGCTCGCCGGACGCTTCAACGACGCCGGCAAGACCGTTGCGATCATCGAGCGCAAACATGTCGGCGGCACCTGCGTCAACACCGGCTGCAAACCGACCAAGACGCTCGTCGCCAGCGCCTATGCCGCTCATGTCGCCCGCCGTGGCGGGGACTACGGCGTCGTTCTCGACAGCCCGGTGAAGATCGATATGCCGGCCGTCATGCGCCGTTCGCACAAGGTGACGCTCGACTCGCGCCAGGGCAACGAGAGCTGGCTGGAAGGCATGCCGAACTGCACGCTGATCCGCGGCCATGCCCGCTTCGAAGACAGGAACACCATCCGCGTCGGCGACGAAGTTTTGACCGCGCCGCAGATCTTCCTCAATGTCGGCGGCCGCGCCGCGATCCCGGATTTCCCCGGCATCGACGATGTGCCCTACATGACCAACAGCGATATCGTTTTGCTCGACCGGGTGCCGAAACACCTGGTCATCGTCGGCGGCAGCTATATCGGCCTGGAATTCGCGCAGATCTACCGCCGTTTCGGTGCCGAAGTGACCGTCGTCGAAAAAGGGCCGCGCCTTGTCGGCCGCGAGGACGAGGAAATCTCGCAGGCAATCCGCGAAATCCTCGAAGCCGAAGGCATCCATGTCCGCACCGGCGCCGAATGCATCCGTTTCCGCAAGCATGAAGACGGTGTCGCGGTCGGTGTCGACTGCACGCAGGGCGCGCCGGAAGTGATCGGCTCCGACGTGCTGCTCGCGGTCGGCCGCCGTCCGAACACCGACGATCTCGGCCTCGACAAGGCCGGCGTCGAGCTGGACGCGCGTGGCTACATCAAGGTCGGCGACGACCTCTCCACCAATGTCGCCGGCATCTGGGCGATGGGCGACTGCAATGGCCGGGGCGCCTTCACCCACACCGCCTATAACGACTTCGAGATCATCGCCGCCAACCTCTTCGACGGCGAGAACCGCAAGGTCTCCGACCGAAAGGTCGGTTATGCGCTCTACATCGACCCGCCGCTCGGCCGCATCGGCATGACCGAGGCGGAGGCCCTTAAATCCGGCCGCAAGGTCCTGGTCGGCCGTCAGTCCATGGCAAGGGTCGGGCGCGCCGTCGAAAAGGGCGAAACGCAGGGCCTGATGAAGTTCGTGGCCGATGCGGACACGCACGAAATCCTCGGCGCCGCCATCCTCGGCACCGGCGGCGATGAATCGATCCACGGCGTGCTCGACATGATGAATGCCGGCGCCACCTACGATACGCTGCGCTGGGCGGTGCCGATCCATCCCACGGTCTCGGAATTCTGGCCGACGGTCGTCCTCGGCATGAAGCCGGTTTGACCGGGAAGCGGCCGATCTGAGCCTCTTTTGGACACGATTACAATTTTATCGATCCTCTAAGCGGGCCGGCAAGCATTTCCGTCTATGACGATCGGCATCAGTGTCCCCTGTTCATGATGGAAACAGATGTGCGGATTTGCGGGCTTCGTCGGTGAGGCATATGGCTCCGGAAATCCGGAGGCGCTGCTGTCGTCCATGGCACAGGCGATCGCCCATCGCGGGCCGGACGGACAAGGCATTTTCGCCGCCCCCGGCCTGGGTCTTGCGCATGTCCGCCTGTCGATCGTCGGGCTTGCCGACGGCCAGCAGCCGATGACGGATGCCGAAAACCGCTTCACCATCGTCTTCAACGGCGAGATCTTCAACTATGTCGAACTGCGCGACGAACTGAAGGCGCGCGGCATCGTCTTTCGCACCGGCAGCGATACGGAAGTCCTGCTGCAGCTCTACGCGACCTATGGCGAAGCCTGCCTGTCTCGCCTCAACGGCGACTATGCCTTCGCGATCTGGGACCACCGCGAGCGCCGGCTGATGCTCGCCCGCGACCGGATGGGCGTGCGGCCGCTGTTTTATACCGAGCACAAGGGCTCGCTCTATTTCGCCTCCGAGATCAAGGCGCTTCTGCAAGTGCCGGGCATCGAGGCCGAACTCGATCCGGTCGCGCTCGACCAGATTTTTACCCTCTGGGCGCCGATCCCGCCGCGCACCGCCTTCAAGGGCGTTTTCGAACTCGAACCCGGCCATCTGATGATCGCCCAGAACGGCCGCACCGAAACCCGGCCCTATTGGGTGCTCGATTTCCCGGATGCGGGCGATCATGCCATAGCCGATCAGTCGGTCAGGGAAGAGGAATTGCGGGCGCTGTTGACCGATGCGACGCGGCTGCGCATGCGCGCCGACGTGCCGGTCGGCGCCTATCTTTCCGGCGGTCTCGACTCCTCGCTGATATCAGCGCTTGCCGCACCGATGGCGCCGAACGGCCTCAACACGTTCTCGGTGACCTTCGAGGACGCGGAACACGACGAAAGCACCTTCCAGCGACAGGTCGCGGAAGCGCTTGGCACCCGTCATCGCGCCGTCGCGAGCGGTTCCGCCGATATCGCCGCCAGTTTTCCGGATGTGATCCGCTTCACCGAACGGCCGGTCCTGCGCACCGCCCCCGCCCCGCTCTACCGGCTCTCCGGCCTTGTCCGCGATGCCGGCATGAAAGTGGTGCTGACCGGGGAAGGCGCCGACGAGGTTTTCGCCGGCTACGACATTTTTCGCGAGGCCCGCGTCCGTCGTTTCTGCGCCCGCCAGCCCGGATCGAAAATGCGGCCGCATCTTTTCCGCAAGCTCTATCCCTATCTGCCGGGGTTGAAGCAGCAGTCTTCCGAATATCTCGCAGCCTTCTTCGGTGCCGGAAACGATATGGCGGACGATCCGCTTTTCTCTCACCGCCCGCGCTTCCGCTCCACCGCGGCGGCCAAGATCTTCTACTCCGACGATCTCCGCGTCACGCTCGGCGGCTATGACGCGGCCGAGGAACTTGCCTCCCGCCTGCCGGAAAATTTCCGCCGCTGGCATCCGCTGCACCAGGCGCAATATCTCGAAAGCCGCTTCCTGCTGCCCGGTTACATCCTGTCGAGCCAGGGCGACCGCATGGCGATGGCCCACGGGATCGAAGGCCGTTTCCCGTTCCTCGATCACCGGCTGGTCGAGTTCGCCGGCCGGCTCGCGCCCGGCATGAAGCTCAAGGGCCTCGACGAAAAGCACATCCTGCGCCGGGTGGCCAGCGATCTGCTGCCCGACATCATCAGCAAGCGCCCGAAACAACCCTATCGCGCCCCGGACAGCCGCTCGTTCGCCGGTAACAACGAACAGGCCTATGTCGGCGAGATGCTGGGCGAACAGGCAATCGCCGCGTCGGGCCTCTTCAATCCGAGGGCCGTCGCGAAACTGCATCAGAAATGCCGGACGCAGCCCGTCTCCGGGTTCCGCGACAACGCGGCCTTCGTCGGCATATTGTCCACCCAGCTCTGGCTGAAGGGTTTTTCCCGATCCGCCGCAGACAACACGCAGACCATTCGCAAGGTCGCGTATTAGCCATTGAAAATCTTCAATTAACCTAAAATTCACGACAATTCGGCATGATCGCCGGAGTGTGTCCAATTGTAGGTTCTTTCGCTGTGGCGGAAGGGCGGAGGTAGTCCATGTACGAGCCGAAGGAGCCACATACTCGGCGGTCGGCATCGGCCCGGGCGTTGCGCTCTCGCAGCGAATACCAGAATTCCCTCCTCGACCATCCGATCCAAGACGAACAGGAGCCGGAAGAACGGCCCCCGGTGCGCCAGTATCCTCGTCCTTCTTCGCTACCTGACTATCGGTCCCGTTCGGACTATCATCGTCGCCCGCCCGCCTATGAACGGGAAGATGACGACCGGATGCGATATGACGACATTCCGTTTGAAAAACGGCTCGAGGCACAGCTCCACAGCCTGACGGATATTCATTTCACCGATATCATCCGCTGGCTGCGCAAGGGCTTTCTGCGGATCATCGCCGCCGCGATCCTCGGCGCCGTGCTGGCGCTGCTCTACGCGGCCGTCGCCTCGCCGCGCTATACGGTCAGCACCGAGATCATCATCGATCCGTCCAACCTGAACCTCGTTTCCGACGACGTCTTCTCCGCCAATCCGCAGCGCGATTCCCAGCTTCTGGAAGTCGAGAGCAAGCTACGGGTCCTCACGTCGCGCAACGTGCTGAACAAGGTCATCAACGATCTCAACCTGACGCAGGACCCCGAATTCAACCGCCCCGGACGATTGGATGGCCTGCGCCGCCTGTTCTCGTCGCCGTCGATCCCCGAGGACAAGCAGCTGAGCGTGCTGCGCCAGCTCGAAAAGCAGATCACCGCGACCCGCAACGACGGCTCGTTCGTCGTCGTCCTCTCCGTCTGGACCGGAGACGTGGACAAATCGATCAAGCTGTCGAACGCGATCGTTTCGGCCTTCGAAGGCGAGCTGTTCAAGTCCTCGTCGGAGAGCGCCGGCCAGCTTGCGGTCGGCCTCAACAGCCGGCTCGACGAACTGCGCCGCTCGGTGACCGAGGCGGAGGAAAAGGTCGAGCAGTTCAAGCGCCAGAACGACCTGCAGTCGACCGCCGGCGAGCTCACCAGCACCCGCATTTCCGGCGCGCTCGACACCCAGGTCCTCGACGCCCAGCAGCGGCTGATCCAGGCCGACACCCGCTACAAGCAGCTGCAATCGGCCTATGCCGACCGGCGGGTTGCCAATTCGGCCGTGTTCGATTCCGCCACCATGATCACCCTGCGCGCCAGCTACAGCGCCCTGCAGCAGCAGATCAGTTCGATGACGCTGGTCTACGGCAACCGACACCCGCGGCTGGTCGCTCTGCAGTCGGAACTGGCATCCGTCGACCGGGCGATCTCGGAGGAGGCAGCCCGCCTTCTCCAGTCCGCCAAGACCGATGTCGACCAGGCAAACAGCGCGCTCCAGGAACTGCGCCGCAAGTCCGATGCATCGCGCTCGACGGTGTTTACCGAAAACGATGCCCAGGTCCGCCTGCGCGAACTGGAGCGCGATGCCCGCTCCAAGGCAGCGGTCTATGAAACCTATCTGTCACGCACGCGCCAGATCAGCGAGCGGCAGCAGATCGATACCAGCAACGTCCGGGTGATCTCGCCTCCGGTGCCGCCGCAGTCGAAAAGCTGGCCGCCAAGCGCGGTGCTGCTGATGATCGGCGGCGCTTTTGCCGGCGCCATTTTCGGCGTGCTGATGGCGCTGACGTTTGGGCTGTTCGGCCATATGCGCGAAGCCGGCCGGGAGCTCGCCTGACCCTACCTCTTCGGAACCAGCGCCTCGTGCAATTCCGGCAGCCATGACTTGGTGGCAGGGTCCCAGGGGCCGAACTCGTGGGACGCGAAATCCCAATAGGCCCAGCTCAGCCCGCGTTTCTCGATTTCCTCCCGCATGATCCGGGTATAGGTCACCCGGTCCGGATAATAGGCGAGCGAGTTGGAGCCGAATTCCCCGACAAAGATCGGCCGGTCGTTCTTCTTCCCCCATTCGACCGCCATGTCGAGCGGCGTCCTGATCTCCTCGATCTGCGCCTTCTCGCAGCACGAGGTGCCGAGCCAGGGCTTGGATCCCTCTATCCAGCTGGCGCCCTGCATCGTGAACTTGAAGGGTGCGTAATTGTGGATGGTGACGATCAGCCGGCGGTCGCCGGCCGGGATCGCCAGCTTCTCGAGCCCCCAGGCCGTCGCCCAGTTCGCCGCATCGACGATGAGGAAACGGTGGGGATTTGTCTTGCGGATCACCGCAAGCGCCTTTGCCAGCAGCTCGTTCCAGACGTCCTCCGTCTTGCCATGCGGTTCGTTGTAGATCTCGAACAGCACCTTGTCGTTGGGAAGGCTCTGGTAGCGCTGGGCGAGCTGTTCCCAGATCGCCAGGAAACGCTCGCGGCTCTTCTCCACGCCGATCGCAACCTCCTCGGCCTCGAGCGGATCGCCATCCATCTCGTGGTAGTGGTGAAAATCGACGATGATGTTGAGCCCGCGCGTGAGCGCGTTGTTGATCGCAAAATCGACGCGCTTCATGAAGGCCGCGTCAAGCGTATAGGGCGCCGAGAGGGCCGCATGGCTGCTGAAACGGACCGGCAGCCGGATGGTCTGAAATCCGCCCTCCCCGACCGCCGCAAACAGTTCTGCGGAAAGCTTTCCTCCCCAGGCGCCTTCGCTCGGCGCTTCCAGCGTCCCTCCGAAATTGACCCCTCGCCCCAGCGCCCTGGCCTGGTCCGCCGCCGTCAGCCCGGCGATTTCGGGCGCACGGGTTTCCGAAAACGGTTTCAACGTGAAATTCTGCGCCTGCGCACTTACGATCGCCAACGCCATCAGCATGAGAGATCCCGCAAGCAGCGCCAATATCCTCAGCATCCGAAACTCTCCATTCCTGCCCGAAACGCGCCGCAGGATAACGTCATGGAAGGAAAAATCCGGTTCGGCGGGAAAAGGTCAAGCAAACCGCCGAAGTTTATCCGGTTATGATGAACGCGCGGGATATCGCGCGACCGCACTTTCGCTTTACCGGCTTGCCGCACCGGGCTGCAGCCGCCCTGGACGACATCGGAGCCGGCGGTTGTGGGGATATGGATGCTGGCGGGATTCGGCGGTTTCTGTTACGATTCGCCCGCAGAAGGACGCGGCGGCGAGCGGATGACGAGAGACACGGACGAAGTTGCGTCTTCTGGGAATTTCGGCACCAGGCTGCTGTTTTGCTGCGTCGGGTGCTTTTACTGGATCACCCTGACGCCCTTCGTCGATACGAGCGTCAATCCGGCCCTGGCCAAACCGGCTCTCTGGAGCCAGCTGCTTGCCTATATGCTGTTCCTGATCGTGGTCGTCTATGCGATGACACCGAGGGTGCGCAGCGTCATCTTCCAGCCCCGTCTGCTGCTGGCGGTCGTGTTCGGATGGCTGTTTCTGACGGCGGCGCTTTCCGTCGATCCGCTCGGCGCCGTCAGGCGCGTATTGATTGCACTGACCGTCTGCATCAGTGCCAGCGCATTCCTGATGCTGCCGAAGGGCGAAAGCCAGTTCGCGCGGCTGGCCGGCGGCGGTGTGATCCTGATCGTCGGGCTATGTTATTTCGGCGTGCTCTTTCTCCCCAGGCTCGCCGTGCATCAGCTCACCGATTTTCTCGAGCCGCAGCATGCCGGTCGCTGGAAGGGGATTTACGTCCAGAAGAACGAAACCGGCGTGGTCATGGCGCTTTCCTGCTTCGTCGGCATCTACCTGATGTCCGCCTGGTCGCGGGTCGTCGGCCTGCTCCTGATCGTGGCGAGCTGCCTTTTCCTGCTGAGGACCGGCGCCAAGACCTCGACGGCCATGCTGCCGGGCATCTTCCTGCTCAGCATTTTCTTCGAGCGCTGGCGCTGGATCCGCATCCCCGTCGTCTTCGGCGGTGTCGGCCTCCTCAACCTGGCGACAGTCGGCGTATCGACCATTGCACCGCTCAGGGAAATCGTCGCCGCGACCGGGATCGACACCACCTATACGGCGCGCGCCGATATCTGGCGGCTGGCGCTCGACGCTATTGCGCAGCATCCGATCACCGGTTATGGCTTCGGCTCTTTCTGGGGCGCGGAAAGCCTCGTCAACAGCGACATGCGCACCCTGAACTGGGCCGTGCGCGCGGTGGACGCCCACAATGCCTATGTCGATGCCGCCATGAACGCCGGCATACCGGGATTGATATTGATGGTGATATGGGTCTTGGCTACTCCCCTTAAAAACCTGTCGGCAATCGACGCCGCAGAGAATTTCACCCCCCTCACCAGGCTTTTCCTGAGGATCTGGCTTTTTTCGATCTTCCTCGCCTGCCTCGAAAGCATCTTCCTCGCACGGTCGGGACCGATCTGGTTCACGATGATGGTCGCCATGTTCGGCCTTGGCTACCAGGCACGCTACCGCATCCGAGCCTCCAGGAAGGCAGAGCCCGCCTATGGACCAGCATACGCCTGACATGTCCGAACAAGCACCCGCAAATCCGCGGCGAACCTCCGTCTTCGGCATCGAGTTCTCCACCTGGGATGCCGGAAGGATCGTCGATGCGATCGTCACCGAACCGGTGCCGGCGGGAGAAGGCCTGCGGCTGCTGGTGACCGCCAACCTCGATCACATCGTCCAGCTGAGCAGGAACCCCGCCTTCAAGGCCGCCTATGACAAGGCGTGGCTGACCACCGTCGATGGAGCCCCCGTCCTCCTCTATGCGTGGCTGCGCGGGCTTGCGGTTCCCGGCCGTATCACCGGCGCAGACCTGTTTCCCGAAATCATCGGACGCCTGAAGCCGGGCATTCACCGGCCCCTGCTTTTGTGCTCGAGCGAAACCACTGCCGCGGTCCTCGATGAAAAACTGCGCGCACTCGGCTTTTCCGAACATATCATCGTCACGGCACCGCCGGCTTTCGAGAAGAACGAGGCATTTGGCCGGGAACTGGTGTCCAGGCTTCGGGAAAACCGCGTGACCCATATTTTCTTCGGCATCGGCGCCCCGAAATCCGAGATCTGGATGGACCGGCATCGGGCCGAGCTTCCCGATTGCTACGGCTTCGGTTTTGGCGCCGGGCTCGATTTCTATGCCGGCGTCAAATCGCGGGCTCCGGCCTTCCTGCGAAAGGCGGGCCTCGAATTCCTGTGGCGCGTGGCGACGGAACCGCGCCGCCTGGCAAAGCGCTATTTCGTCACGTCCTGGGCCTTCCTCTGGGCGGTCTACAAGGACCTGAAGTCCGACCGCCGCTAGGGCGACAAGTTTCTAGGCGACGCCGATCCGCTTCAGCGTATCGATCACCGTCTCGACCCTGATGCCGCGCCGGCGGACCTTGTCGACCACTTCCGAGAAGAATGCCGGCGAACAGCCGATATTCGTCGGATCCTTGCGCACGTCGTGGGTGTAGAAGATCAGCCAGCCGCGCCGCCGCTCGGCATCGTCGAGCATCCTGTCGATCGACGCGGACGTGTTGCTGCAATCGTAGAGTTCCTGCGCCTTGAGATGGGCAAGATCGATAAGGCCGGAATTGGTGCCGACCTTGATGCCGCGCAGGCCCGGATAATGGTTCATCAGCGCCAGCTTGGACGGGACCGAGATCATCCCGAAAGGATAGGCGAAGGAAACCGGCTTCCGGAAACCGACGATCCGGGCGATTTCCTCGTCGTTGCGCCTGACATCGGCCATCAGGTCGGGACGGGGTGTTTTCTGGACGTTGATATGGCCATGCGTGTGGCCCCCAATCTCGTGTCCCTTTGCCGAAAGTGCCGCGACCATCTCCTCGTCGACGATCAGCTGGCCGTTTTCGACCCGCTTCATCAGCCCGCTCGCCAGATAGAAAGTTCCAAGCATGCCCGCATCCTCAAGAGCAGGCGCAGCATTTTCGAAAACCGAGACAGGAAAATCATCGAAGGTGAAAGCAACGACAGGCGCGTCCAGCTTCAACAGATGCGGGCGAAAATAGACATGCCGGCCGATCTTGCGGGACACGCCCGCCAGTATCTCGGAACCGGACATTTCCCAGAGCTTCGTCTTCCCCATCTACCCCCACCCACTCAGATCAAGACTTCCAGACTTCGGCACCATAATGTCAAATACTTACGGTTGTCTCAACCCTTGGCTCCGACGGCTCCGCTTTTCCCGCTATTCCGGCAGCCTGCAGAAGCTGGATGAACCGCTCCGCCGATCTCTCCACGCTGAACTCGCCCGCGCGGGCCTGAAGGATGGCGCCGTCGGTTGGCTGGTCGAGGGTTGCGGCCATTGCCCCGGCCAACGCGGTCGCGTCGCCGACCGTAACCAGCCGTCCCAGCCTGCCGTCCTCAAGGATTTCGCGCGGGCCGTAGGGCGCGTCGGTCGCAACCACGGGCACGCCGCAGGCCATCGCTTCGATCAGCGCATTCCCCAGCCCCTCGTGCGAGGATGACGACACGAAAAGCGAAGCCTGCGACACGACCGACAGCGGGTCGGGATTGTGCCCGGGCAGGCTGACATCCCCCGACAGGCCTTTGGCTTCGATCAAGGCCTCCAGGTTGCCGCGCTCGTCGCCTTCTCCGACGATCGTCAGCCGCGCAGGACGCGTCTGACGGAGCTGCGCGAACGCCTCGATCAGCGTCGCATATCCCTTTTCCGGAGAAAGCCTGCCGACCGAAACGATGAGGCCGGGCTGCGGCGCATGGCCGAGCTGCCCGATCCTCTGCCGCATCTGCGGCGTGAGGACGGCATTGGTTCCGAGATTGGCGACCTTCTCCGCCGGGACCCCGAAACGGGAAACGAGGTCGTTTCGTGCGCCGGCCGTCAGCGTCAGGACGAGATCGGCGCGCGGATAGGCAAAACGGATCAGCCTGTAGGCCAGCCGGTTCTGCCAATAGGGATCTCCGGTCTGCGCCTGAAGCGGGCTTGCAACCTCGCGCAGGACGATCGACGGCCGCGTTTCCCGTGCCAGCCCCCGGGAGGCGAGCACCACAAGGACATTCGCCGCCGCCTCCGAAGACACCAGCGCCTTCGGGCGTCCGGTCGCCAGCAGGCGTCTCAGTGCGGCGGGAGCAAAGGCGAGGCGCAGCTTGCGGCCATCGCCGAGATCGACGACGGGCACGTCGGCGCGGATCAGGGAACGCAGGGGCCCGGAACTCTGGAGCGTGACGATGGCGCTCGGAAATCCCTGGGCCTGCAATTCGTTTGCCAGGAGAATGGCGTCGCGCTGCGCCCCTCCGCCGTCGAAACCGCGGACGAGAAAGCAGATCCGCGCTCCGACCGGATCAACAATCCGAGAGCTATTCATAATCATCACATGCCCTATGATTATTGCGTTTTTTCCTGATAAGGAATGCCCTACATCACCTCCGGCAACGATCCGGCTACCCTAGAGGGTTAGCGGTTAATTCTGACCAAATGCATATCATTGGGCGACGAAATTGAGCGATAGACATGCCTCGGTGTATTTGGCCTCCCGCGCGACCTCGGCCATCATCAATCTCGTATCGGTTTCCATCTTCACCCGCATGACCAGCCCCGAGGTCTACGGCCAGTACATCGTCGGCTTTTCCATATGCATGATGGTCTACAGTCTCGGCGTCCAGTGGATCGTATTCGCGCATTTCGGGCGGTATGACCCGAAGGAGGCCGATCGGCTCGCAGGCGCCCTGCTGCTGGTCTCAGGGGTCGTCATGCTCCCGGCGGTCGCCGCCATCTACCTCTTCTACCTCATGGGAACTTTGCCTGCCGGGGTTGCGCTCAGCAGCAGCCTGCTGGTGATCTGCTTCACCCTGTATTTCGTCGCCGTCGAGATCAGCCGCGCCCATCTTCTCGTCCGGCTGGTCGCGATAGCGACCATCGCCCGCAGCGTCTTCTCCCTGCTGTTCGGCTTCATTGCCGTGCTCGAGTTCGACACGCCCGGCGCGTTGCTGATGGGCGTCGGCCTGGGTTATGCCTTGGGCTCGGTGCCGGTTTTCCGGCATTTCAGGCGCACCATATGGGCCTCCGGCTTCGTCTGGCCGCGGGGCAGCGACGTGCGGCGGATGTGGCGTTACGGCTGGCCGCTGGCGATCGCCTTCGGCGCCTCCGCAGCCGCCATGAACATCGACCGTCTGCTCTTGGCGGGTCTCTATAACACCAGCACGGTCGCCCCCTACGGGACGGTGCTCGATCTCATGAAGCAGACCTTCCTGGTCCTGGCCGAGGCAATCAGCGCCGGATATATTTCAAGCGCCAAGAACCTCCATACGGAGGGAAACCGGGCCGAAACACGCAATACGCTCAAGCGCGCCTTCATTACCCAATCCTATATCGTCATTTTCGGCACGGTGTCGTTCATCCTGCTCGGCGACGTGGTCTTTGCCGTCCTCCTGGCCCCGAGCTACCTGCCGGTCGTCACGCAGATCATGCCGATCCTTTTGGTCGCCAACGCCTTTCTCGTGATGCGTTCCCACTATTTCGGCCAGGTGATCTATTTCAGCGGGACGACGAACCTCGAACTGGTCGCTTCCGTGGTGATGCTGGCGGTCACCGGCACGCTAAGCTACCTGCTGATCCCGCCATACGCCGCCATGGGCGCCGCCATCGCCTTCACGCTCGGACAGGCGGCGGCATTGTTGATCTGCCTGGTCTACGCGTCGGGAAACCTGCGCATGCCGCTCGACGTGCCGCGGGGCGCCCTGCTGCTCGCACTCGGAATAGCTCTGGTCGCGATCGGCAAGGGGGTCGAGATCCTGGCGGGAGAGCCGATTGCGAGTGCCATCAATTTCGTCCTGATCGGCAGCGCCAGCGCCTATATCGCCCTGCGCTGGAACCTGTTCGATGCCCGCTCGCTGCTTCTGCGGCTCTATAACAGGCGATAGCTCATCTCTCCGGGCGTGGTCTCCGGATCAGCGGACGCTGCCCTCGGAGCGCAGGAAGTTCGTATATCGCTCCAGCATCAGCTCCCGGCTGTGATGCTCGCGATGCAATCGCGCAAAATCGTTGCGAAGCTGGGCATCCGGATAGTTGGCCGCCACATCCTTGATCGCCTCGACAAGGCCGAGCGCATCGCAAGGCGGATGGAACCGCGTCATGGCGGCGTTTTCCCGGTCGTCTCCGATGCAAAGCACCTCCCGCAGAACCGGGAGATCCGAGGCGACAACCGGCAGCCCCGCCATCGAAGCTTCCACTCCGGCCAGGCCGAAGGTTTCCCAGATCGACGGGAACACGTAGATATTGCCGGCGGTCAGGACATTGCCGAGTTCATCCCGGTCGATCGATCCGACCAGATGGACGCGCTCCGCCACATCGAGAGCCCGTGCCTTGCCTTCCAGGGCCTCCCGGTTGGGACCGTCGCCCGCGACGATCAGATGCATCCCCGGCAGCATCGGGAGCGCCTCCACCAATACCGCGTGATCCTTCTGGTCGACGAGCCGGCCGGTCGCGACCAGCACGAGGGCATCCTGCGGAATGGACAGGCGCTGCCGCCAGTCGACCGCGGCGCGAGCCGACGGAATGGGATCGACCCCATGCGGGATCAGGATGAAACGCCGCCGATAGGCGGCAGGCCATTTGCCGAACGAGGCGCTGGTCGATACGGAATTCGATACGAAATGGGTAAAAATCCCTATCGAACCGAACAGCCAGTCGAGTGCCTTCCAATGCCGGCGAATACCCTCCGGTGCTGCGGTGTGATGCGCGGCGCGCACGGGCACCCGCCCCAGGAAACCGAGAAAGCCGCCAAAGACGGACGCAGCCGCCTGATAGGTGAAAATCGCGTCGTATTTCCGCGAGAGGATGGCCCATCCGAGACGCGAAAGATTGCGAAGCGTGGGCACCATTCCAGAACCGGTGTCGAGAGGCAGGGTCTCAACGGCAAAACCGCGGGCGTGCAGGCCGGTTTCGACCATCTGCACGAGGGTGCGTACGCCGCCCATCTTGTCATGGGTGACCAGCTGGAGAACCCGCATCCCCGAAGGATTGATCGTATCGGCAGCCTTTGGAAAGGCTGAGCTGAATTCGTGCCTCATGACCCGAAACCCTTAGGGCTGAAATCTTAAGATCTGTGCAGAAAGATCGTTCAGATCCCTCCTATCCCAATTTTCGCGGATCAAAAGCCCTGTCTCGCGGTTCTATCCCGGAACCGAAAGAACGAGGAGACAGGGATCATGGCCAAAGCCAGTTCGAAACGCATGGGCGCAGGAGCACAAGGGAAAAACAGCGGCAACGGGGCCATGACGGATATCGACAAGGCAATCCTTCCCGAAAACAAGGTTCTATCCAATCGCGACAAGGCGCAGCATTCGAGGGAACGCGGGCTTGATAGCAAAACGATACAGACGGAGCAGTTCCACGATCACGAGGCCAATCATCTTAACGACTGAAAAAGCACATATATCCGTACCCTCTCAAGAACGGATTGAAAGCCGTCCCTCCGGGCACCACGCGGCTTTCTTTCCTTGCAAAGAGGCATAGAAGGAGTAGTCTTTCCAACATCGCCGACCTCGGTAAAAACGACGCTCCGGCGACAGGAAGCGTTTTCGCCACCACCTATGGAGGCTTAAATGAATGCGGCAGTCCTGACCCACGCTTTCGAGCCGAGTGAACTGGCTTTCCTTCAACGTCTTTTTGACGATATCTGCGCCGAGCGCGGCCTACCGACGGGAGGCCCCGTTGCCAGCACTCTTGCCGCTCAGATCATCCAGCTTTACCAGCAGGGCGTGCGTGACCCACGGGAACTGCAGGATCACCTCGCCGCGGACGCACATTTGAAAACCTGAGGTCCCGCCTTATCTTTTCGCCATCAGGTCGCGCTCGTCCCGCATCAGGAAGATGCGGGTGAGGGTGTCGAGATTGGCACCCAGCCAGTCCGCCATGGCGACTTCCTCCGCGAGGATGCGTTCGAACACGGCCTTGGCGCCGATTTCGTCCAGTTCATCGGCCGCCGCAATCAAAACCCGGTAGCTGGCGATCTCCATATGCTCGAAAGCATAGCCCGCCATCGCTCCCTTGACGACTTCGTCACTGGTCAGCATGCCCCCGACGCCCTGCGCCTTGGCCGTCAGTTTGGCGGCGATGTCCTTGATCGCGGACACGCTGCCGGCTCCTGCGAAATGGTCGAGAAGCTCCTTCAGCGCCTGAGCATGTTGCTCAGTCTCGTGCAGATGGCTGACGATACGGGCCTTGAGATCCGGATAGCTCTCGATGCGCCGCGATTGGGCAGAAAGCGCGGTGATCGCCTGCTCTTCCATGGCATGGGCAGCGCGAAGCCAGGCAAGAAAATTGTCTCGGGCATGGGTCATTCGCTTCTCCTCGCAAACTGGTTGCCCATATCGGCTACCTCGGGAAGACGGATGGCAAGGCAGCGGATTCAACCCCTGAAAGCATCCGAAGTTCCTCTTCGCCTTTATGCTTTGGAACATTGCCTCCGTTTGCGAATTGTCCAGTCGTAAATTCACGATCCATGAAGGCGAAGATCATGTCACGCGAGACAAGGGCAAATTCGATCATCGGAGGTATTGTCGTCGTGCTCCTCCTGCTGGCGGGCGGCTATTATTTCACCGGCCCGTCAGATGACGCGGCACAGGCCCCCGCACCGCCGGCGACCAAGAATACGGCGCAGATGCCCGCGCCTGCACCCGCCACCGGCACGGACCCGACAAATACCGGCTCCACGAAGCCTTAAGGCCGGTTCGCGAGGAACAATCGCCATGCGGGGCGGTTGTGAACCGAGTAACAGGGAGTTTTCCATGATACCCAACCCTCGCGAACCAAGTGAACAGCCGCCTATGCCGGCGCCCGTCTGGACGCCCGAGCCGCCGATCGACGAGCCTGAGCCCGACCGGCTGCCGGATGAGGTACCGCTCCCCAATCCCGACGAAAACCCCAATCCACCGGTCTATATGCCGCCCGGCAACCTGGCATCGAATTGAAGAGGCACCGGCGCTGGGGCGCCGGGGAATCCATCATGAACACCCATAGCCATACGCACACGGACCGCAGCGGAGTACAGGGCGACGCTGGCCACAGGTCGGCACCCGGGGGGCTCTGGAAGCTGCTGGCTGCCGCGGTTCTCATCCTTCTCGGGCTTATCGCCGCTATGGAAGCCTTTGGCGATGGCGACAACGATTTCATCGCTCCCGGTCCACCGTCGCAAACGATCGTCGAGTAATACCTCGACTTCGAACCGCCCACCCGGGTCAGTGCAGGAAGCAGCCTTTGGAACAAAGGGCAAAATCCATGCGTTCTTCCGCGATTCCATGACGAGGTGGCGCAGGTGGACGTGACGACGCAATCAATTCCGACCCGGGAAACGGCATTTCCTTTCGAACCCATCATCCGGCCGGGCCGTAATGCCTGGCGCAGTGCAAAGGCGGACAAGCTTGCCTTCCTGATCGACGGCGAAGAGTATTACCGCCGGCTGGATCAGGTTCTGAGGCAGGCGGAACGGTCGGTCTTCATCATCGGCTGGGATTTCAATCCCGATATTCTGCTTCGTCCCCGCGATCCCGAGGGTGAAACGATCGGCGCGCTGCTGCGCAGGATGGTCGAGGAAAAACCCGCGCTTGAAATCCGCATCCTGGTCTGGGGCATGGGCCCGGTCTATTCCGGCAAGAGCCTCCGGATGTTCGGCAGGATGGATTGGAACGACCATCCGCGCATCTTCCTGCATTTCGACTTCGATCATCCGCTGCGCGCCAGCCATCATCAGAAAATCGTCGCGATCGACGACCGGACGGCCTTCCTCGGCGGCATCGACCTGACCGCGCGCCGCTGGGACGACCGCGGCCATGCGGCGGTGAACCCGCTACGCCGGTCCGTGGACGGCACCGCCTACGGCCCGGTCCATGACATACAGACGATCGTCACAGGCGATACGGCAAAGCTGATCGGCGATGTCGCCCGCCGCCGCTGGAAGAAGGCGACCCGGGAGGCCCTTCAGCCGGTCGAGACGCCGGGCTCGACGCCCTGGCCAAACGACCTGGAGCCGGCGCTCACCGAGTGCAATACCGGTCTGGCGCTGACCGAGGCGTGGAAATGGAAAGGCCGACGCGGTCACCGCGAGGCGATCCGGCTGACCCACGACGCGCTGAAGGCCGCCAAACGCCATCTCTATATCGAAACCCAGTATCTCGCCTCCTTCGGCGTCGCCCGCACGCTCGCCAAACGATTGAGGAAAACCGATGGACCGGAAATCGTGGTGATCGTCACCCGGGAATCCCACGGCTTCCTGGAAAAGCTGATGATGGGCCACAACCGGAACCGGCTGATCCGCCGCCTGAAGCGGGCCGATCGCTTCGGGCGGCTGCGGGTTTTCTATGCCACGGTCCCGAACGGCAACGGCGGAGAACAGGAAATCATCGTCCATTCCAAACTGATCATCGTCGACGACCAGTTCGTGCGCGTCGGCTCTTCCAATCTCAATAACCGCTCTGAAGGACTGGACACGGAAGCAGACCTTGCGATCGAAACCTCGGATCCGGCGGGCCGCCAGGCAATCACAGCATTGCGCGACGACCTGATCGCCGAACATCTCGGCGCCCAGCCGGCGGAGGTCACGCGGATCATCGCGGAAACCGGCTCCATGCTGGCGGCCATCGAACAACTCAATGTCGGCCCGCGCGGTCTGCGGAGCTTCGACGTCGATGCCGAAAAAGGCGAAACCGGTTCGCTGGTCGGCACGGGGATCATCGATCCGAAACAGCCTTTTTGGCCGATCCCTGAAATCAAGACGGGCTTCAGGCGGCTTTTCGCCCGGTTCTCACATCACCGTCTGCTCTAGGAATTTGCCGCCCCGATGACGATAATAGGCCTCGGTGACAAGCAGCGTCGGTACCCCGGCGATGAGCGGCACGAAAAAATAGAGCACCCGGAAGGCCACGAGCGCCCCGATAGAGGCGGATGTCGGCAGGATGCCGAGCATGGTGGCCTCGAGCACGCCCAATCCCCCCGGCACGTGGCTGATCAGCGCGGCTATGTTGGCGGTGACATAGGCGCCGGCGACATCCAGGTAGCCGGCCTCGGTAAAGCTTGCCAGAAGCTGCTGGATGGACGCGGCGACACATGCGAAATTCAGCGTTCCGATGACCACCTGCCCGATCGCAAGCGGCATTGCCGGTGGCTCGAAACGCCATTTGCGAACGACGAGCGGGCGGCGCACCAGGGCGCAGATCAGCAGATAGGCGACCGGCCCGGTGAGGCAGACAAGCCCGATCGTCAGTCGCGCCCCATGGTCGAGGCCGAGCAGATCCGGCGCATCGCCACGCTGGAGCAGAAGCGCAAGCCCGGCCAGAGTTCCAAGGCCGAGACCGACGGTAACCCCGCAGAAAACGATGACCTTGGCGACATCCTCGCCGGTCAGGCCCCAGCGCGTGTAGAACCGGTAACGCACCGCGCCGCTGCTGAGCGCCGCCAGCCCGACATTATGGCCGATCGACAGCGCCGTGAAAGACGCAAGCGACGTTTGTCGCAGTGGGAGCGGTTTGCCGGCATAACGGACGGCGAGCGCATCGAACCCTCCAAGGCAGAGATAGGAGAGGATGACGAAGAAGAATGCCGCGGCCAGCCGGATGCCGGCGATCGAACGGACGGATTCCTCGATCTCGTCCATCGTGTATCGGCCGAGGCTGCGATAGACGAGGAAGGCTGCCAGGCAGATCGCTGCGCCGATCAGGATCTTGAACAGATGGCGTCTGGCGATCATGGTCCCTCACGTGAATGGCTGTATAAGAATGGGAACGAAACCGGGCCCAAGGTGTTCCCAGCGCCATGACGGATCAGACAGCACCAGCGCAATCCACGGCCCGCCCCTCCCCCGCAAGGCATCGCCTGAAAATCCTGAGCTACAACGTCCACAGCTGCATCGGCACCGATCGCCGGCTTGATCCGGGCCGGGTGGCCGAGGTCATCGCCGCCGTGGAACCGGATGTCATCGGATTGCAGGAACTGGATGTCGGCCGCAGCCGCACCGGCGGAATAGACCAGGCGCATGCGATCGCGTCTCTCCTGCAGATGGAATTCCATTTCCACGCCGCGCTCAACGTCGCCGAAGAACGTTACGGCGATGCGATCCTGACGGCGCTGCCGGCAAGAATGGTCAAGGGTGCCGGCCTGCCGTCACACGGCGAACAGCGCGGCGCCTTATGGGTGGAGATCGACGTCGGCGAGCACAAACTGCAGGTCTTCAACACCCATCTCGGCCTTTTGGGCAGCGACCGGATGCGCCAGATCGGCGAGATCCTGGGGCCTGCCTGGATCGGAGCGCCGGCCTGCCAGGGCAAGCCGGCGATCCTGGTCGGCGATTTCAACGCCATTCCCCTCACCGCGACCTACAGGACGGTCGCCCGGCGGATGGGTGACGCACCGCTTCTCAGCGGGACGAAGGCCCGGGCCACCTTCCCGTCGCGGTTTCCGCTGCTGAGGATCGACCACGTCTTCGTCTCCGGCGACATCACGCCGGTCGAAACGCAGGTCGTATCGACGCCGCTTTCCCGTCAGGCTTCCGACCACCTGCCGCTTCTGGTGACGGTCGAACTCTGAGGCCTCAATGGGTGAGTGTCCGGCTGAGCCGGCGCGCCTCCTTGAGAAGACGCACCACGTCCTGATCGGTGGTTTCCGCGAAATCGCCGTAGTGCAGGCTGACCGCTTCCATGCGGTCCGGGGCCGACAGGCAGACGATATCGTCCACCTCTTCCTGCAAGGATTCCAGCATCTGACGCGGCGCGACGGGCACGGCAATGCAGATTGACGCGACGCCCATGTCCCTCAGCGCATGGATGCCGGCGCGGATCGAGACGCCGTTGGCAATTCCGTCATCCACCAGAATGACGTCGCGGCCGGTGTGATCGTGCTCGCTCGGTTCGTCCTCGCCGAAATACATCCGGTGCCTGCGCTCGATTTCGGCAAGCTGGTGGTCGCGCTCGGTCGCAAGATATCCCGGCGGCACATGGAAACGGCGCGCGGCATCCTCGTTGACGACCACATGCGGCTCGCGTCCGTCGACGACTGCACCGATGCCATATTCGGGATGACCGGGGGCACCGATCTTGCGAACGATCAGGAGATCGAGCGGCAGCCCAAGCCGCTGGGCGACCTCGAAGGCGACGGGCACGCCGCCGCGCGGCAGCGCCATGACGATCGGGTTGGGCAGCGACGCCACCTGCAGGGCTTCCGCCAGCTGCCGTCCTGCATCCTCGCGATCGGTAAAAGTTGGGCTCAGACCGGCCATTTCATCCTCCCGGGACAGTGCGACGGTCTCTGCCATCGCACGTGGTTCTCTAGCCAGCCCGGCCGCATCATATCACCGGCCGGACCTCCGACAACCGGGAGGATGCGGTTTGGGTTCCGTCTTCCCGAAAAGAGACCACCTGGCTCCGCATTGCCGCGCACGGGCGCGCATCAATGCTTCGTGCGGGACACGAACTTGTTGAAGCGGCTGGTCCTGCCTGCTTCCGTTTCTTCCTGGAAAAGGAAGGCGAGCTTGTTGTCGTCGAAGATCGAGAAGAAATCCTCCCATTCGATCCCTTCGAGGGAATCTTCCGGTTTGCCGAAATCGACCCGCAGCATGCCGCCTTCCTTGGCGCCCCTGACGCGCGCTGGATGGCCGCCGCGTTGCTCGATCCATTGCCGGATTTCCTTGTGATCGGTGGTTTCCACGGCTTTGCTCATGGTCGGTTCTCCTTTCCGTATCTCATGGTCGAACCGGGACCGCCACCGAAGGTTCCGGTTCGACCCGCGATTGCGAGCGCAAGCGGAACAAAACTCGCGGTCATGTGTTCATGGCGGGTCGGGCGCTTGACCTCCACGCGACCGGCGACGTCATAAATACCCTCCCCGACTGGCGTCTCCCCTCACCGGGAGGCGCCTTTTCTTTTCGCCGGGGCGGTCCAAAGCGGCTGCATCCGCCTGCTTCACGATGAAATGCCTACCGCCGCGTCAGCGCCACCACGTAGCGCGCCGGCGCCTCGCCCGGATTGAAGAAGCTGCAATCCGCCGGCGGGCCGAGCAGGAGGCAATCCCCTTCCGCCAGGTGATGCATCACGCCCCCCTCCTGAAAATCGAGCCGCCCGGAGAGAACCCAGATCTGCTGGTGCTGGAAGGCAAAGGCGGAAGCCGGATAGGGAACGCGCACGCCCGCAGGCAGCGCGACGTCCAGAAGTTCCAGACGGGAATTCGCCGGCGAGACGGCGCGGCGGGTGTAACCGGTCTCCGGATCGGTCCAGACCGGCTGTTCCGCCTGCAGCGCCACGCGCTCCGGCGCCCGCTCGGCAAGCGCCAGCAGCACCGAGAGCGGAAGGCCGAACGCGCCGGAGAGCCGCCCGAGCACGGTCGCGGTCGGGCTTGCCTCGCTGCGTTCGATCTTGCTGATCATAGCCTTGGAGACGCCCGAACGCTCGGCGAGTTCGGCAAGCGACCAGCCCCGCCCCTCCCGTTCGATCTTCAGCCGCGTGGCGATGGCCTGGACCGGGTCGTTTTCCGTCTGCTGCAAGCGGCTTGCCTTTCGCTGATCGTCTTTTATAGTGGACAAAATAATCTTATAAGAGACGACACCCTTTCGCAACGACAATAAGGGGAAGAGGTCATGGGGAACAACCGACCGCGCGAAATCCGTTTCAATGCCTTCGACATGAACTGCGTCGGCCATATCCAGCAGGGTCTCTGGGCGCATCCGCGCGACCAGTCGCACCGTTATGCTGAACTCCGCTACTGGACGGACTATGCGAGGAGGCTCGAGGCAGGCCTGTTCGACGGCATCTTCCTGGCGGATGTGCTGGGCGTCAACGACGTCTTCGGCGGCAGCAGCGCGGCGGCTCTGAGAGGCGCGGTGCAGGTGCCGGTCAACGATCCGCTGCTGCTGGTGCCGGCCATGGCGGCGGTCACCGAACACCTGTCCTTCGGCGTCACCGCCAACCTCACCCACGAGCCGCCCTTCGTTTTCGCCCGCCGCATGTCGACCCTCGACCACCTGACGGGCGGCCGCATCGGCTGGAACATCGTCACCGGCTATCTCGACAGCGCCGCCAGGGCGGTCGGACTGGAGGGCGTCGCAGCCCATGACGACCGTTACGACCTTGCCGACGAATATATGGAAGTCATGTACCGGCTGTGGGAGGGAAGCTGGGAGGATGCCGCCGTGGTCTTCGACCGTGCGAACCACGTTTACGCCGACCCGTCCAAGGTCCACAAGATCGGTCATCGCGGCAAGCAGTACGGGATCGAGGCGATCCATCTCTGCGAACCCTCGCCGCAGCGCACGCCGGTTCTCTACCAGGCCGGCTCCTCGACCCGCGGCCGGCAGTTTGCCGCAACCCATGCCGAATGCGTTTTCGTCAACGGTCAGAAGACCGAAGGGGTCAAGGGTATCGTCGACGACATCAGGGCCCGCGCGGTCGAATACGGCCGCAGTGCCGAGGACGTCAAAGTCTTCGTCGGCGCCACCATCGTCACCGCCCGCACCGAAAAGGAGGCGCGCGAAAAGTTCGAGGATTACCGCGCCTATGCGAGTTCCGAAGGCGCATTGGTGCATGCCGCCGGCTCGCTCGGCATAGACTTCGCAAAATATGATCTCGACGAGCCGATCGAGACCGGCAGGAGCTCGGCGATCGTTTCCAACGTCGAGGCGATGACCCGCACGGCCGGTCCGCAATGGACGAAACGCAAGCTCGTCGAACAGATGGTGCTCGGCAGCCGCCAGGCGCCGATGGTAGGATCAGCCGAACAGATCGCCGACAAGCTCGTCGCCTGGATGGACGAGGCGGGCGTCGACGGTTTCAACCTGTCACGCACGGTTGTGCCGGAATGTTTTGACGATATCATCGAGCTGGTGATCCCGATCCTGCAGGAACGCGGGCTTTACAAGACGGGTTATCGCGAGGGCACCTTCCGGGAAAAGCTGTTCGGGACGGCGCGGTTGCCGGGACGGCATGTTGGGGCGAGGTATCGGGTTCCAGGATGAGTTTTGGGAAGGGTTGCTTTCTGCGGCACCCCATCTGCCCCGCCGGGCATCTCCCCAAACTCAGTTCCCGTCATCCTCGGGCTCGACCTCCGTCATGCCCGGGCGCTATCCTCCGTCATCCTCGGCCTTGAGCCACTGCTGTCCGGTTTAACCTGCGATGATTGGCAGTGATAATTGTCTGGGATCTGCTTTGGTGCTTGCGGAGGGTCTTCGCAGGGCACCGATGGCCCTGCGATGCATGATGTTGAGGCGCACGAGCCTTGAGAATGAGAGCGGCTGAGCGATGTCTTTCTGGGCTGCCTGGGCCATTCGCAGCAGCAGATAGGCAATGAGCGCGACGAAGACCTGGATGCGTACGGCATTCTCCGACGTCCCGAGAAAGTGCCGGATCTTCAGGTTCTGCTTGATCCATTTGAAGAAGAGTTCGATCTGCCAGCGCTGCTTGTAAAGGGTGGCGATCTCGACTGCCGGCGCGTCGAGGTCGTTGGTGACGAGGCGGATAACCTTGCCGGTCCTGATGCGGACGGCGATCTCGCGCACCGGGTCCTTAAAGGGGTTTTGGCGGGAACCGGCGAGCCTTTGCGGCAGGAGCCCGATCCTGTCGAAGACAATGCCCGCAGCCTCGTCGGCTGGCTGTTCGGCTATCGTGGCGACGAGCGTATTGGTCTTCAGCCTGGTAACGAAACGGGCGCTCTTTCTATCGATCTCGGCCCACCAGGCAAAATCGTAATAGGCAAGATCAAAGACATAGGTGACGCCCGCAGCAATGTCGATCGCCCTGGCCGGGATGATGTCGTTCGTCCTCTGACCGGTCATCGTCATGGCGAGCGGCGCGTCGGCGTGCGGATCGTAGCAGACATGCAGTTTGATGGCCCGCTTGCCGCCAACCATGTCGGCCCAGCCGTCATACAGCGAGGAGACCTGGACGCGTGTGGCGTCCAATATGCGCATCGTATCGCCGATATGACGGCGTATGTTTCGACTGGCACGGGCAGCCATGACGGAGAACAGATCGGCAAACAGGGCTGCCGGGCGCTTGGCATTGGCGTCCGCCAGCGTGGCACGGGCCACACTGCGAGCGCCCAGATGATAAAGCTTCGCCTCGTGGCTGAGCAAGCCGGCCTCGATCTCGCGCAGGCTGGCAGCGCCCGACAGCTGGCCAAAAAGCAGCGCCAGGAACTGCGACTTCGCCGTCAGCCGCCGCACCCGGCGGTCAGCCTGATGCTTGTCCACAAGACGGTCGAACACCGCCCAGGGAATATGCTGTTGAAGCTGGTGAAAAACGCTATTCTCATGCCGCATGACATTGATCTCCTATTCGTGTCCACAACGCCGCGAAACGTCTGGAAACAAATAGAATCAATGTCATGCAACCTGTCCAGATAGTTTAACCGGACAGCAGTGGCCTTGAGCCGAGGATCCATCCACGCGAAGTCTTTCGTATGGAAGTGTCCCTTCGCCGCAGACGCGGCGGTGGATCCTCGGCTCAAGGCCGAGGATGACGGCGAGAGGGCGGCGGATGACGGAGGGCCTTAGGATGACGGTGGGTATGAGAGCGGCTGGCCGATCTCCCCCCTTTGAGGAGGAGACGCCCGGCAGTGCAAAGGGTGCCGCAGAGTACAAGCATAAAACGAAATACATCTAACGAGCAGGACGAGATCATGGCGACAACTCCGGAGACCCCAGCCGCAGGCCGCTGGTCGATGCTGGCGCTGTTATGCCTTGCCGTGGTGCTCTCCTTCTCCTGCTGGTTTTCCGCCAACGCCATCGCGCCGGAGCTGAAGCGCGCCTGGTCGCTGTCGGAAAGCGCGGCGGCATGGCTGACCAATGGCGTACAGATCGGCTTCGTGATCGGCGCGCTGGCGGCAAGCCTGTTCAACCTGCCGGACCTTATCCGCATGAACCGGCTGATGGCGGCCTGCGCCCTGCTTGCCGCGCTCTCCAATGCCGCCCTGGCTCTGGAACCCGGCCCGGCCGGCGCCACCCTCTGCCGCATGGTCACCGGGTTTGCGCTCGCCGGCGTCTACCCGCCGGCGCTGAAACTCGTCTCCACCTGGTTCATAACCGGTCGCGGCCTCGCTCTTGCCGGCGTCATCGGCGCAATCACCGCCGGCTCGTCGCTGCCGCACCTCTTCCGTGGCATGACGGCGGCTGTCGACTGGCACCATGTCGTGCTGCTGTCGAGCGGTGCGGCGCTGGTCGGCGCCGTCGTTTTCCTCCTCTTCACCCGCGAAGGCCCCTACCCGTTCGGCAAGGCACTGTTCGATCCGCGCCAGATCGGCCGGGTGCTGAAGGACCGCAACCTGCTGCTCGTCAATGGCGGCTATCTTGGCCATATGTGGGAACTTTATGCCATGTGGGCCTGGCTGCTCGCCTACCTGACCGCGGCCCTCGACAAGGGCGGCAACGGGATCAGCAGCGATGCTTCGCTCCTCACCTTCATCGCCGTCGCCTCGGGCGTGTTCGGCTGTTTCGCCGGCGGCGTGCTTTCGGATCGCTTCGGCCGCACCGCCACGACCGCCGGCATGATGATCGTCTCCGGCCTCTGCGCGCTGACGATCGGCTTCGTCTTCGACGGCCCCCTCTGGCTGCTGTCGCTCGTCGTCATCGTCTGGGGCATTTCGATCATCGGAGACTCGGCGCAATTCTCCGCCGCCGTCACCGAGCTTGCCGATCGCAACTATATCGGCACGGCCCTGTCGCTGCAGATGGGCATGGGTTTTGCGCTGACCATTTTCATGATCTGGCTGATGCCGCATCTGGCCGAGTTGCTGGGCGGCTGGCGCTGGACGTTCGTGCTCCTGGCGGTCGGCCCGATCTTCGGCGCCGCCTCCATGCTCGTCCTGCGCGGCAGGCCGGACGCCGCCCGGCTTGCCGGCGGCAGACGCTGATCAGGCGACGAGACGACGGCCGGGGGTTTCGTTCCGGTTCTGGCGGTCGCGGGCAAGCCGTTCGGCGCTGCGGGTCTTGAAACCGCGCAGGGCCGTCACCAGCCGTTCCACCGCGTCGCGCAGGTCCGACGTCTGCTTCGACGTCTCCAGCACCATGGCCGAATTTTCCTGGGTCAGCGAATCCATCCGGCTCAGCGCGCCGTTGACCTCATTGAGGCCGATCGACTGATGCGCCGCCTCGCTCGCGATCGTCTTGACGATCGTGTTGATGTCGTCGATGCGGGTGGTGATCTGGCTGAGCGCGGCGCCCGCATTGTTGACGAGATCGACGCCCGCCTGCACCTGCCTGGAACTGTCGGAAATCAGGTCCTTGATCTCCTTGGCGGCATCGGCGCAGCGCTGCGCCAGCGCCCGCACTTCCTGGGCGACCACGGCGAAACCGCGGCCGGCCTCGCCGGCACGCGCCGCCTCGACGCCCGCATTGAGCGCTAGGAGATTGGTCTGGAAAGCGATCTCGTCGATGACGCCGATGATCTTGGAAATCTCGTCTGAAGAGCGCTCGATCTCGCCCATCGCCGCCACCGCCTGCTTGACCACCGGCCCCGAGGCCCGCGCTTCCGAAAGCGCCACGTCGACCGCGCCCGCCGCCTTGCTGGCGCCTTCGGCCGTGCCGGAAACGCTCTGGGTGAGCTGGTGCAGGGTCGCGGAACTCTCCTCCAGTCCCTGGGCCTGTTCCTCCGTCCGCCGGGCCAGATCCTGCGAGGCCTGGGAAATGCCGTTCGTACTGGTGAGAATTCCTTCGCCGGCATTGCGCACGGTCGCCAGCGTGCTGCGCAGCTTTTCGGCGCTATCGTTATAATCTTGCGCCATGCGGACGAAATTGGCGGGCAGGTCGGTCGAAAGCCGGGTCTCCAGATCACCCGTCGAAAGCCCCTTCAGCACGTCGTCCAAGGCCTCGAGCGCGATCTCCTGCTCCTCTTCGGCGGCAAGCTTTGCCTCCTCGGCGCGGCGGCGCTGTTCGGCCTGGATATCCAGATAGACGGAGATCGAATAGCCCATGTCGAGCATCGCCGCCTTGACCAGCGTGCTGACCTGCCTGGCAAGCTCCTCGGATTTGCCGCGGCCGAAGCGGGATGGCCAGTTCTCGGCCATCACCTTGTGGATGAGGCTTTCCATGACGAGCGCGTAACCGCCGATATACCAGCTGGGATCGAGCCCCACATGGGCATGCGCGGCACCCACGGCCTGCACGCCTTTCACATATCGCTCGTCGTATCTGGCTTCGCCAACGAGGCTCCAATGGCTCATCTGGCGCTTCTTGGCACCCTCCATGTGAGCCTGATCGGAGAAGAATTTGGCTGTCTCGGGTGTGGCCTGGATTTTCCCGTAAAGCCTGCCGAGTGCTGCCGGAAGGCCGGCATCGATCACCGGCGCAAGACGGCGCAATGTCGCCCGTGCCTCCTGGTCCAGGCCAATGAAATCCAGACGCGCTTGCAGGTCGCGTTTTTCTTCAGCCGACGACATTTCGATCCCCCAATCCGCCGCGGTCACCACCCGACTTGGGGTGTATCGGGTCCATATTGTGAAGGTTAAGGTATAGGATCCCTTAATAGGAACCCCTAAAAACTGATAGAAAGTTACAATTTGCGACGGATTTTCATGGAGGCCGAAGAACGGCAATTCGGCCCGCATCCGACAAATTCGCTTGCGCCAATTATTCAAGCGTATAATAAGCTCTGGCGCCGCGAGAAGCACATTGTCACATCCTCTGGAGATGCCCTTGAACCGCCGGACCTACCATAGGGCAAGCGAGGCCGAGCGGCGTGAGGACCTGATCGCCGCGACGCTGGATTGCATCGCCGAATTCGGAATCCAGGGGGCAACGGTCCGCCAGATCGCCATGCGCGCCGGGGTCACCGGCGGGCTGATCCGGCACTATTTCGCAGGCAAGGACCAGATGTTGCATGCGGCCTACCGCAAGGTGATGGCCGGCATGACCGAGGCGGCGATCACCGCCGCGATCGAGGGCGAGACGGCCCGCTCGCGTCTGCGCCGCTTCATCGTCGCCAATGTCACGCCGCCGGTCACCGATCCGCGCACGTTGTCGCTCTGGGCCGCCTTCATCAGCCACATCCAGATCGACCCCAGCTTCGCCGCCATCCATCGCGAAAACTATCTCTCCTTTCTGGAGGCGCTGGAAACCTTGCTGACCGCCTTCTTCGCCGAGGAGAAGCGGGTGGTGAGCCGGGCGCAATGCCGCACCTATGCGATCGGGCTCAACGCGCTGGTCGACGGCCTCTGGCTCGAAGGAACGCTTGCCGCCGACACGTTCGCGGAACATGAACTCGCAGAAAACGCCCTGATCTCCGTGGAAGCGCTGCTGCGGCTGCAACCCGGCGAGCTTTCGGCCGAACAACGATAAGATAAGGAAATACCGATGCGTTATGCCTCGATCACCGACCGCCTCGCCCATCTCGGTTCTGGCCGCTGGGCACTTCACCTGACAGCCCGCCGCCTGCAGGCTGCGGGAGAGGACATCATCGAGCTCACCATCGGCGAACCGGACGTCAAGCCGGACAAGGCCCTGCTCGACGAGGCGGCACGCGCCATGTATGCCGGCCGTACCCGCTATTCCAACGGCCGCGGCGAGCCGCCGGTGCTGGCGGCGCTGGTCGAAAAATATTCGAAGCGCCGGCCGGGCGTCACCGAGAAGAACTTCCTCTGTTTCCCCGGCACCCAGACGGCGCTTTACGGCGTGATGACCGGTCTCGTGGAAGCCGGCGACGGCGTGCTGGTCGGCGATCCCCTTTATGCCACCTATGAAGGCGTCATCGCCTCGACCGGTGCGCACATGATCCCCGTGCCGCTACGCCCGGAGAAAAAATTCCACCTGCAGGCCGAGGATCTCGAACGGGCGATCACGCCGGAGGCCCGCGTGCTCCTCCTCAACACGCCGCACAATCCGACCGGCGCCGTACTCACGGCGGCCGAGATCGCTGCGATCGGCGAGGTCTGCCGCCGCCACGATCTCTGGATCGTCTGCGACGAAGTCTACGAGCAGCTGATCTTCGAAGGCACGTCCTTCGCTTCCCCCTTCGACATTCCGGCACTTGCCGAACGCACCATCGTCGTCTCGTCCATTTCGAAGTCGCATGCAGCACCCGGCTTCCGCAGCGGCTGGGCCGCAGGCCCGGAAGAGTTCTGCGAAAGGCTGCTGCCCGTGTCCGAGACCATGCTGTTCGGCGTCCAACCCTTCATCTCCGACATGACCGCCATGGCGTTGTCGCAGCATTTCGACACCTCCGACGTGATGCGGGAAGCCTATCGCCGCCGCGCCGCGATCGTCGAGAAAGCTTTCGCCGGCAGCAACCTCGTCAAGCCGATGCCGCCGGAAGGAGGCATGTTCATCCTGCTCGACGTGACCGCCACCGGCCTTAACGGCGAGGAATTCGCCTGGGAACTGCTGCGCGAGGAAAAGGTCGCCGTCATGCCCGGCACCTCCTTCGGAGACCAGGCCGCCGGCTTCCTGCGCATCTCGCTGACCGTGCCGGAGGATGTCGTCGCGATCGCCATGGAGCGTGTAGCCAGCCTCGCGGGCCGCATCGCATCCACTGGCAAACACCGCGCGACAACCCCGATGGCGTGAGGGGTTCTGGCTACCGCCCCTTCCCGGCAGGCGATGGTCCGGCCCTGCGGATTTGCCGGGAATTCACGATTGATATCCGGGAACGGGACGGGCTATGCTCGTTTCCGGCTGATTTAACATCCAAGGAGCGCCAGATGCCCCACGTTATCGTCAAAATGATCGAGGGCCGCTCCGAGGAGCAGAAGCAGGCTCTGACTGCGGAAGTGACGAAGGCGCTGATGACCGCCCTCGGTTCCGCGGACAGCTCGATTTCCGTGGCAATCCAGGATGTCCCGAAGGACGACTGGACGGACAAGGTCTATGTGCCCGACATCCAGGGCCAGCCGGACCTCATCTACAAGATGCCCGGTTACGATCCCTTCAAGTGATCGCGTAGATCGCCGCCAAGAAATTACCGTCGGAAATCACGGCAGCACCTGGCGGTCGGCCTCCTGCGGCGGCTCCCAGCCGAACACGCTGCGGCCGCCCCATTCGTGCGACTGGCGGAACTCGCCGGCGACGATTTCCTTGAGGTCCGGGCCGGTCACGTAGCGCTCCATCTGGCGGGCCTGGTCGTCGAGCCGCTTCAGTGCCTGCAGCTCCTCCTCCCGCCCGAGACGGGCCTTGCCGACGGCGGACTTCATCACCCTGATGGTCTCGTCATAGACCTTGAGCGGCACCGGGAACGGATGCCGGTCCTTACCGCCATGGGCGAGCGAAAACCGTGCCGGATCGGAAAAACGGCAGGGCGCCCCATGCACCACTTCGGCCACCATGGCGAGCGCCTTGACCGTGCGGGCGCCAACGCCCGGCATCAGCAACAGGTTTTCGAAATCCTCCGGGCCGCGATCGGCAGCCGCCGCCAGCGTGCCGTGCAACCGCTTCATGTTAACGTCCTCTTCGCGCACATCGTGATGCGCCGGCATGATCAGATGCGGCAGCATCGGCTGCGCCGTTTCCTTCGTCTTGCGCGCCGGCTCGATGGCGATCACCTCGCGGACGATCCGGTCCGGCCCGAGTGTCGCGAGCAGGTCGAGCTGGCCTTTGCGGGAGGCTTCGGCGCGATAATCGGCGAGGTTGACGATCTCGCCCTGCTGCCTGCCCTCGATCGCCGCATGCGGGGAATCGACGAAGCTCTTCAGCCCCTCGGAAATCCAGTGATAACGCCGCGCCTGCCGCCTGTCGCCGTTCATGCCCTGCTGCACCACCACCCATTTGCCGTCGTCGGTGACGATGAAGCCGTGCAGGTAGAGGTCGAAACCGTCCTGCACCGCGGCGCTGTCCACCTTGGCGACCAGCCGGCTGGTCGTCGCAAGGCCGCTGCCGTCGATGCCGACGCGGTTGCCGATCGCGATCAGTTCGTCCGGCGTCTGCCTCGAGTTTTTTCCGCGGCCGCCGCAGACATGGATGCCGAGTTCGCCGGCCATCGGCGTCAGCCCGCGTTTGAGCGCGCCGAGAACGCTGGTGGTGATGCCGGAGGAATGCCAGTCCATGCCCATGACGCAGCCGAAGGACTGGAACCAGAAGGGATGCGCCAGCCGCCTCAAGAGTTCATCGCGGCCGTATTCGATGACGATCGCTTCGGTGATGATCGCCCCGAGCTTGGTCATGCGCTCGCCGAGCCACCGGGGAACCCGGCCGCCGTGAAGCGGAAGATCGGCGCTGCCTGCTCTTTGAACCATCACCCGCTTATATACGGGCGGGCAGGCTCACGATAGGGAAAAGTTCTGCAAACGTTCCTCAAGCAGCCCGATCGTCGCGACGTCCGCATTGGCGAAGGCGAAGCGCAGGTAATCCTGCTGGCTCTCGCCGAAATAGGCGCCGGGAATGCAGATGACACCGGCCTGCCTCGCAAGCTTTTCCGCCACTTCCGCCGAACTCTTGCCGGGAAAGGGATGCCGCACGAAGGCGAAATAGGCGCCGATCGCATCGAGCTTCCAGCCGTTGACGGAGCGCATCACCGCCTTCAGGGCGTCCGCGCGGCGGCCGATCTCCTGGCGGTTCTCCTCGCGCCAGCCGGCGAGAAGCGGCAGCGCCTCGGCGACCGCCGCCTGGGCCGCACGCGGCGCGCAGATCTGCAGGTTGTCCATGATCTTGGCGATCTGCTCCACCGCCGCCGTTCCGGCCGTGATCGCGCCGAGCCTATGGCCGGGAATGCAGAAGGATTTCGAGAAGCTGTAGAGGCTGATCAGCGTATCCTCCCACCCGTCGAGGCCGAAGAGCCCGTGCGGCGCCTGGCCTGCTACGGGCAGGAAGTCGCGATAGGTCTCGTCGAGGATAAGCCAGATGCCCTTGTTCCGGCAGAGCTTGAAGATCGCTTCGAGCAGCGATGGCGGATAGATCGCGCCGGTCGGATTGTTGGGCGAGACGAGCGCCAGCGCCCGCACGTCGGGCGTGATCGCCGCCTCGATCGCCACGAGATCCGGCAGGAAGCCGTTCGCCGCTTCGCAGGCGACGAACGCGGTCCTGACACCCATCATGGCGAGCGTCGTTTCATGGTTGAAATAGAAGGGCTCGGTCATCAGCACCGTATTGCCCGGACCGGCGACCGTCATCGCCGCCGAGACGAAGGCCTGGTTGCAGCCTGACGTGATGTGGGTGTTCGAAGGCCCGATATTCGCGCCGTAGACCTCGCAGACATGCGCCGCATAGGCCGTCCTGAGGACCGCCTCGCCCTCGATCGGTCCGTAACCGGTAAAGGCCTTGGACGAACCGACCTCGCCAAGCAGCCGCAGCATGTCCGGGTGGGCGGGATAACCGGGCACGGCCTGCGATAGGTCGATCAGCGGTCCTTTTGCCCCGTTATAGGCGCGCCCCCAGGCGGCAACGGAGGGAACGGGTGGCGGGCTGAGCTTTTCGACAAGTGGATTGAAGGCAGGCATGATTTTCCGACAACACGATTTTCAACGGCATCAATTGCGGTAGGGACAATTGATTGCCTTCCTTGTTTATCAGATTATCGGGCGACGCAAGGAGAACCGGACATGGCCGACGAGATTGAGCCCCAGGATTCGAAGCTCACCATCACCAAACGGAAATGGGCCGAGCAGGGCAAGTTCCTGACCGGCAGGATGACGCGGCCTGAAACAGACCGCCTGCCGCCCGGCCAGCATCTGGTCAAGAACTGGCCTGTGCTCGACCTCGGCCAGCAGCCGCAGGTTTCGACGGAAAGGTGGAAGCTCGACGTGCGCGGCCTCGTCAACAACCGCCGGACGCTGGACTGGGCGGCCTTCCAGGCCCTGCCGCAGACCGAAATGCGCTCCGACATCCACTGCGTGACCACCTGGTCGCGTTACGACAACACCTGGAAAGGCGTCTCGACGCACGATTTCCTGGATTTTGTCGATCCGCAGGAGGAGGCGGTCGCCGTCATGCTGACGAGCTATGACGGCTATACCACCAACCTGCTGCTTTCGGATTTTGCCTCGCCGGACGCGATCATCGTCACGGAATGGGAAGGCAGGCCGCTCAGCGAGGAGCATGGCGGGCCGGTGCGGCTGGTCGTGCCGCACCTCTATTTCTGGAAGAGCGCAAAATGGCTGAACCGGATCGAATTCCTCGACCGGGACCAGGCCGGCTTCTGGGAGAAGAACGGCTACCACATGCGCGGCGATCCCTGGTCGGAGGAGCGCTATTCGGACGACTGAGCGTCAGCCGAAGTTCACCAGATTGAGCCCCGGCAGCGGACCGCCCGGGAACTGCGCCAGCTTGGCCCCGACCGATAGCGGCCCGAGGTCGATGCCGAAGAAACCGAGCTTCTCGATCAAGGCGGCGACCTCCGTCTTTGCGGCGGCATCGTCGCCCGAATAGAAGAACACCCGCTTGCCGCCTTCGGAGGCGGGATCTGCCTCGACCAGTTTCGCGAACAGGTGATTGAAGGCCTTCACAACCCGGGCGCCGGGAACAAGATCCGACACGATCTCGCTCGAGAGACGGCCGTTGAGTTCGGCCGGCTTGTAGAGGGGCGACTCGATCGGGTTGTTGGCGTCGATGACGATCCGGCCTTTCCAGTCCGGCAGCCCGGCAAGGGCGGCCGGCAGCTTCGTCCACGGAACCGCGATCAGCACCATGTCGGCGCTGGCGGCCTCCTCGATCGTGCCGGCCGAGATCCACGGCGAAAGCTCGGTGGTCAGTTCTCCGAGCGATGCCGGGCCGCGGCTGTTTGCGATGGTGGCGTGCACGCCGCTGCGGGCAAGAGCGCGGGCGAAAGCCGCGCCGATATTGCCGGCGCCGATGATACCGATGGTCATGGACGATACTCCTTCGTGTTTCGATGGGAGGAATATCGCCTCTGGACTGGCTCTTGATTAGCCGGCAATGATGCGGATCATTTTCAAGCATCCGTTGAAGACAGGTCGATAATGGAAAGCCTCGCCAACCTGGAGTCCTTCGTCCGCAGCGCGGAGCTCGGGGGCTTTTCGGCGGCCGCAAGGCGGATGGCGCTGACCCCGGCGGCCGTCAGCCGCAATGTCGCGATTCTGGAACGGAATATCGGCACCCGTCTCTTCCAGCGCAGCACCCGAAGGCTGACGCTGACGGAGGCGGGAGAGCGCTTTCTGTCGGAGATCCGGGGTCATGTGGAGGCGTTGCAGGCGGCAATCGAAGGGATCTCATCGGAAGGCGCGGAGCCGGCCGGCGTGCTGAAAGTCAGCATGAGCCCGCATTTCGGTACGGACTATATCCTGCCGCTGCTGCCGGAATTCATCGCCCGTTACCCGCTCATCCGGCCGGAATGGACGTTCGAGAACCGGCAGGTCGATCTGATCGCGGAAGGCTACGATGCCGCGATCGGCGGCGGCTTCGAGCTGACGCCCGGCACGGTGGCCCGCGTGCTGGCGCCGGCCCATATCATTCTGGTCGCGTCGCCGGCCTATATGAAGGACAAGCCGCTCCCGACCCATCCGGCAGACCTTGCGAACCTCGACGGCATCCACATGCGGTCTTCCAATACCGGCCGCATCCGCCAATGGGTGATGCGAAACGCCCTCGGGGACGAGATGACGGCGGTGACGGTGGAAAAGATCGTCATGAACGACCCCGCGGCCATCGCCCGCGCCGCAGCACTTGGGCTTGGCGTCGGGATGATCGCCATGCCCGATAGCCTGCCTTATTTCGAACGCGGGGAACTCATCCGGTTGCTGCCGGACTGGTATGCGGATATCGGGCCGATATCGATCTACTACGCCAGCAAGACGCTGCTGCCGGCAAAGACCCGCGTCTTCGTCGACTTCGTCGTCGAGCATTTTCGCCGGGAGCGCCTGGCGGAGCGTTTTGCGGGCAGCCTCGGCGCATCGAACCTGCCGAAGCGGAAATAGGCGCACCCGGTCGAAACCGGATGCGCCGGAGCGGTCAGATCAGCTTTTCGAGCGTGATCGGCAGATCGCGGACCCGTTTGCCGGTCGCGTGGAAGACCGCGTTGGCGATCGCCGGGGCAACGCCGACGATACCGACTTCACCGACGCCCTTGCCGCCCAGCGCCGAGGCGCCGTAGTCGGGAACGCCGACCGAGATCACCTGGATGTCCGGCACGTCGGCGTTGGTCGGCACGAGATAGTCGCCCATGTTGTTATTGATGGTCCGGCCGTTGCGCTGGTCGATCAGACCTTCTTCCAGCAAAGCCTGGCCGATACCCATGATGATGCCGCCCCGCCACTGGCTTTCCACCAGCCGCGGATTGTAGAGCCGGCCGCAATCGAAGGCCGAAACGATGCGGGACACCCGCACCGTGCCGAAATCCTCGTCCACGCGTACTTCGGCGAAATGGGCGCACCAGCTGTGCATGGAATATTCGCCCATGGTCGGCCCCTGGACCTTTGCCATGGTCGTCCAGGCCTGATGCTGTTCCTGGACTGTTGCACCCTCCGGCAGCGTATTCCTGCGTACCTCGATCTCGTCGCGGCCGAGCGCCGCCATCAGTTCCGGCAGCGTGAGCGACGGTCCCTGTTCGCGGGGCACTGCGATCCGGCCGCCGCCGAAGGTCAGCGTATTGGCGCCGGTGTCGCGCAGCGGCGATTTTTCGTCGTTGAGCGCCAGCCCGATCAGCTCGTCGCGGGCCGCCGTCGCCGCCTTGTGCACGGCGCCGAGGATCGAACCCGCCAGCATCGAGCCGCCGGCAATCGCCGAACCCGGCAGGCGGGAATCGCCGAGATGGACTTCGACCTGGTCGACGGGAATGCCGAACACTTCGGCCGCCGTCTGGGCCAGGATCGTATAGGTCCCCTGCCCCATGTCGATCGCGCCGCTGACGACCTCGACCCGGCCATTGCCGAGGATGCGGATCATCGCCTCGCTCGGCGCCTGGATGACCGGGAAGGTGCCGCAGCCGATGCCCCAGCCGATCAGTGTCTTGCCGTCGCGCATGGAGCGCGGCTCATGGCTGCGCTTCGACCAGCCGAAGGCTTCGGCCCCTTCGGTCAGCGCCTCGCGCAGCCGGCGGGTCGACCAGGGTTTCCCCGACTGGTAGTCGCGGTCGGCATAGTTCTTCAGCCGCAGTTCGAGCGGGTCCATGCCGAGCTTGTAGGCAAGTTCCTCGATGGCGCTTTCGATGCCGAAGGCGCTGGGGTTCTTGCCCGGACCACGCAACGCGCCGGGTGTCACGGTGTTGACCGGCACGACCCGATGCTGCGACGAGAAATTCTCCACCTTGTAGAGGATCGGCGTCGCCGCCCCGGTCTGCTCCGGCCAGTCCATATAGGTGGACGTCTCGCTGGCGCCGCGATGAACGATCGCCTGCAGGATGCCGTCTTCCGTTGCGCCGAGGGCGATCTTCTGGCGGGTGGCGGCCCGGCCGCCATAATTGATGAAATTCTGCGGCCTGGTGAGCGCGAGCTTGACCGGCCGGCCGAGCTTTCTTGCCGCGAAAGCCGCCACCGCGCCATGGGCGAGAGCCGCCCCCTTCGAGCCGAACCCGCCGCCGATGAACGGCGAGATCAGGCGGACGTTTTCATAAGGAATGCCGAACCACTCGGAATAGCTGCGCGCCATGCCGTGAGACCACTGGCTGGGTTCCCAGACCGTGATCTGGTCGCCGTCCCACTTCACGGTGAGACCATGCGGCTCCATGGCGACGTGATATTCACGCGGCGTCCGGTATTCGCCTTCGATCCTGACGGGTGCGGCGGCAAGTGCTGCCTCCGCGTCGCCCCAGCCGGAGGTGAGGTTGTCCATGACCTTGCCTTCGCCGGCGGCCGGGTCGTCGAAGCTCGCCACATGCGCCGTCCGCTCATAGGTGATGCAGATCAGCTTTGCGGCCTCGACCGCCTGTTCCCGGCTCTCCGCGACGACGGCCACGACCGACTGGCCATTGTACTGCACCCGCTTCGGCAGCGGATAATAAGGCTGATTTTCCGGGCGATTGCCGCCCCAGTCGGAGGCAACCAGGAGACCCATATCGTCATCCGGCGTCAGCACCATCAGCACGCCCGGGGCCGCAAGCGCTTTTGCGGCATCGACCTTGACGACGCGCCCCGCCGCAACGGTGCTTTGCACGAGAATGGCGTAGGCGAGACCTTCGACCGGATATTCCAGCGCATAGGTCGCACCGCCGGTGACCTTTAGATTGCCTTCAAAACGCGTCTGACGACCGCCGACCGTCCCGTCGGAGGCGTCGCCGTGTTTTCGGGGTTCCATGATGGTCATGCGAGACCTCCAACTTTGAGGATGGCGCGGGCGACGACGCGCGGCGCAAGTTCGATCTTGTAGTGATTGGCGCCATGCGAAACGGCACCCTCCATGGCAAGCCGGCTGGCCGTTTCGATGGTTTCGGCACTGAGCGCCTTGCCGATCAGGGCCTGTTCGACCCCACGAGCCCGCCACGGCTTGGTAGCAACGCCGCCGAGGGCGACACGGATATCGCGCACCGTCCTGCCGTCCGCTTCGAATTCGAGGCCGACTGCGGCACTCGCGGCAGCGAATTCATAGGATTGCCGGTCGCGGACCTTCAGATAGGTCGAGTTTTTCGCCGCGGCGGAGGCCGGCACGGTGATGGCAGTGATCATCTCGCCCCGTTCCAGCACGGTTTCCCGCTCCGGCGTGTTGCCGGGCGGAAGAAAGAAGTCATCCACCGGCACCGTCCGGCCTCCGAGCTCGACCTTTGCATCAAAAGCAACGAGGGCGATGGCCAGATCTCCGGGATAGCTGGCGATGCAGGTATCGCTCGTGCCGAGGACGGCATGATTGCGGGTGACCCCGCCGAGCGCCGAACAGCCGGAGCCGGGATTGCGCTTGTGGCAGGCCGGAAACACGTCCGGTTCGCGGAAATACGAACAGCGCGTCCGCTGCAGCAGGTTGCCGCCGATCGTCGCCATGTTGCGGAGCTGGGCAGAAGCCGCCAGCGACAGCGATTCCGAAACCGCCGGGAAAGCAGCACGGATGCCGGCGTGATCGGCAACCTGGCCCATCTTTGCCAGCGCGCCGATCCTGGCGCCGTTTTCATCGACCTCGATCCCGCCGAGACCGGAGAGATGGGTGATGTCGACGACCGTTTCCGGTTCCATCACCCCGCATTTGGCGAGATCGAGCAGCGTCGTGCCGCCGGCAAGCAGCATGACGCCGGCCTGCGTCGCCGCCTGGCGGGCTTCGTCGGCCGAGGCGGCGCGGAGATAGGAAAAGTCTCTCATCACGCCATCTCCGCCGCTTCGCGCACCGCCGCCACGATGCTGTTATAGGCTCCGCAGCGACAGAGATTGCCGGACATGTATTCGCGGATCTCCTCGTCGGATCCCGCATGGCCCTCGCGGATGCAGGCGACGGCGGACATGATCTGGCCCGGCGTGCAATAGCCGCACTGGAATGCGTCATGCTCGACGAAGGCTGCCTGGACCGGATGCAGCTCGCCGTTTTCGGCGGCGATCCCCTCGATCGTGGTGATCTGCCGGCCTTCGACCTGGGCCGCGAGCGTCAGGCAGGAGAGCACGCGGCTGCCGTCGACATGACAGGTGCAGGCGCCGCACTGGCCCTGATCGCAGCCCTTCTTGGTGCCCGTCAGCGCCAGATGTTCGCGCAGCGCGTCGAGCAGGGTAACACGGGGCTCGATATCGAGATCGTGCCGCCTCCCGTTGATATCGAGCGAAAGATGGATGGTTCGTGTCATGGATCAAGCTCCTGCCATCGTCACGAGAATGGGAAGTTCGGAATGTAGAACGCTCTGGCCGACGGTCGACCGGATGCTGTATGGTTTTTTCTCCGGCAGGTGCCCCGATGAGATTTCGGCCCGATGAGATTTCGGCATGACATCCTGCAAGCTTCTGGATTAAGAAGTGGAAGGCACTCCACATAAACGGAGGCGCCTCCGTTTAAATTAATGGCTTGCGGATTTTCGTCAAGCCCCGGATCCCATTGGAGCAATATTTTGGCCTCGGCCGAGCCGAAGACAGCACCGCCCGCCCAGACCCGGCTTCGCGCCGACGCCCGCCGCAACCGCGACAGGCTGATCGAGGTTGCGGCCGCCGCCTTTGCGGAAAAAGGCGTCGAGACCTCGCTGGAGGATATAGCACGTCAGGCGGGCGTTGGCATCGGCACGCTCTACCGCCATTTCCCGACCCGCGAACATCTCGTCGAGGTCGTCTATCGACGCGAACTCGAAAGCCTCGCTGCCGCGGCAACCGAGCTTGCCGGCAAACATTCGCCGGACATGGCCCTCGAGGAATGGATGCGGCGCTTCGTAGGCTATATCGCGACCAAGCGCGGCATGGCCAACAGCCTGCGCATCCTCATGACCTCGAACTCCGCGCTTTTTTCCGAGGGCTCGGGCCTGATCCGCGGTGCGCTGGAGAGCCTGCTGAAGACCGCCGGCGAACAGGGCTATATCCGCCGCGATATCGAAACGACCGATCTGATGCACGCCTTGTCCAGCATCTATTCGATCCCGGAATCGCCCGAATGGCGGGAACGGTCGCATCGCCTGATCGGCCTGCTGATGGACGGCCTCCGTACCCGCAGATAACGCCCGCTGCCGGCATCGGATCAGCATCGGGACGGCCTGTCGCATAGGCTAGATTTCGTATCCTGTTTGAACGGAAAATCAAGCAATGCGCAATTGACAGGTATCCTGCTAATTAGCGCGCCCGATTTCCATATTATCATTATAAAATAAATGGATAAAGGACGCCAGATTTCGGATTTTTCGCCCGAAAAGTCATCAAAGGCAATTCTACACTATCAAAATGCAATCTGTCGTTAAAGAGTTTGATCCTACTCTCCGGCCACCGCGCGACCGCCATCCGGTGTAGCGCAGGAGCCGGTATGAGACCGGTTCTCTTCCCACACTGCCAGATATCAGATCTGCGCATGAAAACGCGTCGCCTCATTCGAGGCTTCACCATTCCGGAGCCGAACCGCATGTCCCGTCTCTCCATTCGCAGCTCGCTTATCGCCGTCTTTGGCGCGATTGCGGCGCTCGTCGCCGTTCTTGCCTGGGCGGCCATTTCCTCGCTCTCCAATGTCGCCGGCAATCTCAACACGATTTCCGAAAACTCGATGCCGAGCGTCCAGGCCTCGAAGAATATCGAGACGGCCATTCTCGGAATGACGGTCGCCTATATGGGCCACCTGACGACGACGTCGGACTTCGGCATGGAATCGGCGGAAAAGCTGATCGCCCAGCAGTCGGCGGCGCTGAAGGCCGCTCTCGACACCTACAGGCCGCTGATCTCGAGCGAGCAGGAAAAGCAGATCATCGAACAGATCCAGGCCGGCATCGACAAATACGTGCTGAACGGCCAGAAAATGCTGGACTTCTCGCGCAAGGCCTCGGATGCGCGCGCCCGCGTCGAGATGGAAAAGATGCGCATCACCATCCAGCCGGTCATGGAGGCCGTCACCAAGCTGGTCAAGTCGAATACGGATGAAGCGGCCGTCGAAACCGCCAAGGCAAAGACGACCTACTCCACCGCTCTCACCACGATGGAAATCATCCTCGGCGTGGTCTTCCTGCTGATCGTCGGCGCAGCCGTATATGTCCTCTCCGGCATCGCCCGTCCGATCCAGCGCATCACCCTTTCGATGAGCGGTCTTGCCGCTGGCGACACGGCGACCGCGATTCCCTTCGCCGGTCGCAAGGACGAAGTCGGCGCCATGGCCGGCGCCGTCGAGGTGTTCCGCCAGGCGGCGATCTCCAACCGGCAGCTTCAGGAAGACGCCGAAAAGGCCCGCGCCCATGCCGAAGCCGACCGGATCCGCCTGCAGCAGGAGGCGGAAGCCTCGGCCCGGGCCCGTCTGCAGCAGGCGACTTCCGGCCTCGCGGCCGGCCTGCGCCGCCTCGCTTCCGGCGACCTCGCCTTCCAGCTCAACGAGCCCTTCGCTCCGGACTTCGAGGCGCTGCGCGAAGACCTGAACTCGGCCGTGTCCCGTCTCGGCGCCGCCCTTTCGGAAGTCGCCGGATCGGCTCAGTCGATCGACAGCGGTTCGCGCGAAGTTAGCCAGAGCGCCGACGACCTTTCCAAGCGCACCGAACAGCAGGCCGCCTCGCTCGAAGAAACCGCAGCCGCCCTCGACGAGATCACCGCCAACGTATCGAACTCCTCCAAGCGTGCGGACGAGGCAAAGGCGATCGCCCTGCAGGCAAATTCCAGCGCCGCCCAGTCGGGCGCCGTCGTCGCCAACGCCGTCGACGCGATGCAGCGCATCGAACAATCGTCCAGCCAGATCTCCAACATCATCGGCGTGATCGACGAGATCGCCTTCCAGACCAACCTTCTGGCGCTCAACGCCGGCGTCGAGGCAGCCCGCGCCGGTGAAGCCGGCAAGGGTTTTGCGGTCGTCGCCCAGGAAGTCCGCGAGCTTGCCCAGCGTTCGGCGAATGCGGCCAAGGAGATCAAGGATCTCATCCGCAAGTCGGGTGCCGAAGTCCAGAACGGCGTGAAGCTGGTGCGCGAGACCGGCGACGCGCTGAAGACGATCGAATCCCACGTCGTCACCATCAACGAGCATATCAATGCGATCGCCACCGCCGCCCGCGAACAGTCGGTCGGTCTTGCGGAAGTCAACTCGGCCGTCAACCAGATGGACCAGGTGACCCAGCAGAACGCCGCCATGGTCGAGGAAACCAACGCCGCCGGCGCCAACCTGGCCTCCGAAAGCACCAAGCTGCGTGACCTGCTCACCCGCTTCACGCTTTCCGAAGGCGGCCAGCGCCCCAGAATGCAGCAGCGCCCCGCCCATGGTTCCGCTCCGGCCCCGGCCGGCCGCAACGCGGTTCCGCAGGAATCGCCGGCCCGCCGCCTCGCCGAACGCGTCACCCGCTCCTTCGGCGGCGGCGCGAGTGCAGCGGCGGCAGCGCCCGCCGAAAGCCAGTGGACCGAATTCTGATCCGTCGGCCGGTTGGCACCCTCTAGCTGTCGCTCTTCGACGGCCCGGCTTCCGCCATCTGGCGCAGAAGCCGGGCCGTTTCGTCATCGGCGGGAAAGAAGGATTCGACCGCCAGTTCCGACAGCGTCACATCGACCGGAGTGCCGAAGACGGTCGTGGTCGAGATGAAGGACAAAAGTCCCGCCTGCGTGCGCAGTTCCATCGGCACGGCGATGCCCGCATAATCATGTTTCGCCGCAGACTTCGACGCGCCCTCCGGCACCGGATAGCCGGCAAGCTCCTCCAGCAGTTTTTCGAGTACGCGATCGCCGGTCGCCGCGATCTGCTGGTGCAGCCGCTCGAGCAGGTGGTTGCGCCATTCCGCCAGATTGGCGATGTGAGGCGCAAGGCCTCCCGGATGCAGGCTGAGCCGCAGGACATTGACCGGTCCCTCGATCAGCGACCGGTCCGCAACGTCAGCAAGCAGCGGCGCCACCGCGGCATTGGCAGCCACCAGCGTCCAGTGCCGGTCGACCGCCAGCGCCGGAAACGGTTCGTGGCCTTTCAGCACCATGTCGATCGCCCGGCGCGCCGGCTGAAGCGCCGGATCGTCGAGCCTGCGCTCGGCAAACACCGGCGCGAAACCGGCGGCGAGCAGCATCGGATTGCGGTCGCGAAGCGGCATCTCGAGCCGCTCCGCCAGATGCAGAAGCATGTCGCGGCTGGGCGCTGCCCGCCCGCTCTCGATGAAGCTCAGGTGGCGCTGCGAGATATCGGCCTCCAGCGCCAGGTCGAGCTGGCTCATGCGCCGGCGGCGGCGCCAGTCGCGCAGGTAGTCACCGAGAGGGCGGGCGGCGGCGAGCGTCGTCATGCGGCAGCCGGAACCTGATCCAGAAAACCATGGACCGTCTTCAGCCGGCCGTTTTCCAGGGTGGCGAAATCCGTGCCCTTGATCAGCGCTTCGCCCTCTTGCGGGCCGAGACCCCAGGAGAAGCGCAGGTTGTCGCCATAGCCATCGGCGGCGCCGATCAGCGTGAATCGGAAGCCCGGAAACCGCGCCTGGACAGCCTCGACCAGGGAACCTACCCCTTCATGGCCTTCGCCGCGCATCAGCGGATCGACGTAAAGCCCGTCTTCCGCCCAGGCCTCGGCGATCATCGCCTTGCGGCGAACGGCGTCCGTCTCGTTCCAGATGGCGAGATAAAGCTCGGCTTTGGTGTTCGCATCGGTCATGTCTTTTCTCCTTTGTTCGCCTGGCTTGCTGCAGGCAGGGCGAACATGCCGGAGCGGCTGCATCGTCTCAATTACGCGGCAGGTAATAACTATCGCGCCGAAAACGCAAGCCGCACGCCGAGAAGAACGAAGGCGCCGGCGAAGACGCGGCGCATCCAGGCAAGGATGTTCGGCCGCGAGATCACATGGTTGCGCACCGAAGCGGCAAACAGGCCATAGAGGACGAAAACCCCGAAGGTGATCAGCATGAAGACCAGGCTGAGTGAGGTCATACGCAGAACGGGTGCCGCCTCGTCATGGGCGACGAACTGCGGCAGGAAGGCGAAGAAAAAGATCGACAGTTTCGGGTTGAGAAGATTGGCGAGAATGGCCGAAACGATGACTTGGCCAACGGATTTCGGCGTCCGTTCCGTCTCGACCGTCAGCGCCCCCTTCTCCTTCAGCACCTGCCACGCCATGAACAGCAGATAGGCGACGCCCAGATATTTGATGACCTCGAAGGCCAATGCGCTGGCATGCAGCAGCGCCGCAAGACCCGAGACCGCCGCGATCATATGCGGCAGGATGCCGAGCGTGCAGCCGAAGGCGGCGACGAGGCTCGCCCGCGCTCCGCGCGACAGGCCGGCGGCAAGCGTGATCAGCACGCCGGTCCCGGGCGACGCGACGACGATGAGGGAGGTGATCAGGAATTCGAGGCTCATGGGCTCTCCTTTCGGGGTGTTTGCCCATAGCTACCGAAGACCATGCCTGCGATCTTGAACGAAATTGCAGGTCAAGATTGCGTGGAGGCCGCGCAGAACCTATCGTCACGCCATCCTTTAACGAGCCCGATCTTCATGACTTCTTCCATCCACGACGCCGACATCGGCTACGACGTCCCAGCCGCGATCGGCGACACCCTTGACGACGTCCAGACGCCGGCGCTGATCATCGATCTCGACGCCTTCGAGCGGAATGTCGCACGGATGAAAACCTATGCCGAGACAGCGGGCATACGCCTGCGTCCGCATGCCAAGACCCACAAGTCGGCCGATATCGCGCTGTACCAAATGCAGAGTGGCGGCGCCGTCGGCATCTGCTGCCAGAAAGTGTCGGAGGCCGAAGCGCTGGTGCGCGGTGGCGTCACCGATGTGCTCGTCGCCAACGAAGTCGCCCATCCGAAAAAGATCGACCGGCTGGCGCGGCTCGCGAAGAGCGCCCACGTCGCGGTCTGCGTCGATGATCCGGCGATCGTTGCAATACTTTCCGAAGCGGCCACCCGGCATGGCGTGACGCTCGACGTGCTGGTCGAGATCGATTGCGGCGCGCGCCGCTGCGGCGTGCTGCCCGGCCAACCCGCCGTCGAACTGGCGAGCACCGTCGCCGCGGCACCGAACCTCGCCTTCGCCGGCATCCAGGCCTATCACGGCAGCGCCCAGCATATCTACGATCCCGCCGAACGCCGCGCCGCCATCGACAAGGCGATCGGCATGGCGCGGGGGACGGCAAACCTGCTGCGCGATGCCGGCCTGGAGCCGCGGACCATCACCGGCGCGGGGACCGGCACCCACAATCTCGAAGGTGCATCCGGCGTCTATAACGAGATCCAGCCAGGGTCCTACATCTTCATGGATGCCGATTACGCCCGCGTCCGCGCGACGGAGGGCAACGGCACGATCGGCGGTTTCGAGCACGCGCTGTTCGTTCTGACCTCGATCATGAGCAAGCCCGCCTCCGGCCGCGCGATATGCGATGCCGGCCTCAAGGCACATTCGATCGATAGCGGCCTGCCGACGGTCTTCGAACGCCCCGACCTCAAGTTCGTCAGCGCCTCCGACGAACACGGCAAGATCGAGGACCCGCAGGACACGTTGAAGCTCAACGACCGCTTGATGCTCGTGCCGGGCCATTGCGACCCGACCTGCAATCTCTACGACCGGTATGTCTGCGTCCGGAACGGCCGGGTCGAGGCGCTCTGGCCGGTCACCGCCCGCGGGAAGCTCTATTGACCGCCTAGAAGCGGTGGATGCGCAGGCCCAGCACTTTTTCCGAGACGATCACCACCGCCATCGTCAGCATGATCGAGCAGGTCGAAACCGCCGCCGCTTCCGGTGTGAAATTGGTGCGCAGGTAGTCGAAGAGCTGGATCGGCAGCGTCGACATGCCGACCCCCTTCAGCATGAAGGAGATCGTGAACACGTCGAACGAGATGATGAAGGCGAACAGGCAGCCGCCGATCACGCCCGGTTTGATAAGCGGCAGCATGATCCGCCGGAAGCGGGTGAACCGCCCCGCACCCAGGCTCTGTGCCGCAAGGCTCCAGGCCGGATCGTAGCTCTCCATCGAGGCCGAGACGTTGATGAACACGAAGGGCAGCGTGATCAGCACATGGCCGACGATCATGCCGACCAGGTTCTGCGTGCCGAGACCGACCGAATAGACGAAGAACAAAAGCGAGATCGCGGTCAGCACTTCCGGCAAGAGAAGCGGCGCCAGCATGGCGACCCGCACGGTTTCCTTCAGCTTGCCGGCATGGGTGACGTAGAACATCGCCGCCATCGTGCCGATGATCCCGGAAATCACCATGGTCAGCGCCGCGATCCACAGCGAGGTGCGGATCGCCCGCATGAACACCTCGTTGTTGAAGAACACGACATACCAGCGGAAGGACAGCCCCTGTGGCGGGAAGGTGAGGAAGGCCCCGGCATTGAACGAGGCGATCACCACCACCGCGATCGGCGCCAGCAGGAAGGCATAGATGATCAGGCAATAGACGGTGAAGAACGGTTTCGACATGCGCCTCAAGCCTTCCATTTCATGACGGTCAGCCGCCCGAAGATGACGACGATGATCGCGCCGGTGACAGACAGCATCAAAGCCAGTGCCGAACCGAACGGCCACTGGAACGTATCGATCAGCGCGTCCACCACCGTCACCGCCATGGTTTTCACGCGCAGCCCGCCGATCAGCGAGGGCGTGACATAGGCGCTGAGCGACAGCACGAACACGAGGATGCAGCCGGCCTGGATGCCCGGCAGCGACAGCGGCAGGGTGATGCGCCGGAAGGACGTGACCTTCGATGCCCCGAGCGACCGGGCCGCCGCTTCCAGCGACGGATCGATGCCCTGGATGGCGCTCATGATCGGCAGGATCATGAAGGGAAGGAAGACATGCACCAGCGCGATGATGATGCCGAGCGCGTTGTACATCAGCGGTAGCGGCCCGTCGATGATGCCCCAGCCGGTCAGCGTGCGGTTGATGATGCCGTTATTGCCGAGCAGGATCGTCCAGCCGTAGCTGCGGATGACGATGCCGACCAGAAGCGGCGAGAGCACCAGCGCATACCCCACGGCCCGAAAAGCCGAGGCTCCGCGCGCCAGCTGCCAGGCGACCGGATAACCAAGCACCAGACAGATGAAGGTGGTCAGGAACCCGATCCACAGCGTATTGATCACCTGGCTGATATAGAAGAAGTCCGAGAAGAACTTGCCGTAATTGCCGAAGGTGAAGCCCGGCCCGTATGGCGTGCCCTGCCCCGGCATGCGAAAGCTCATCAGCACGATGTTGAGATAGGGGAGCACGAGAAACACGCCGATGAGGAGCGCGGCGGGCGCGATCAGCAGCAGCGGTCCGAAACGCTTCTTGGCAGGAACGTTCATGCGGCACTTCCAAGCGGCCAGAAGCGATCGGCCGGCGCATGCACCAGCACCTGATCGCCATCGGCAAACCGCGTGCGTGGAAAGGTCTGGACGCTGACGGTCGCGCCGCCGGCAAGCTCCAGCCGGTAATCGACGAGACTGCCGGAATAATAACTGGACAGGACCTTGGCCGGCACGCCGTCTGCCCCGGAGGAGACCGGCAACAGTTCGACGGCTTCCGGCCGCAGCGCCAGCATCAGCTCGGTACCGGCAGCGTGATCGCCGCTGACCGGAATGTCTCCGAAGGCGGTCGAAACGATGCGGTTGCCGACCTTGCCGCGCACGATGTTCACCTGCCCGACGAACTCGGCGACTTCCAGATTGGCGGGCCGCTCGTAAATATCCGAGGGCGTGCCGATCTGGGCGATACGGCCGCCGAACATGACGACGACCCGGTCGGACATGGTCATGGCTTCCGCCTGATCATGGGTGACGTAGACGGTGGTGATGCCGACGCGACGCTGCAGGTCGCGGATGAAGACACGCATCTCCTCGCGCAGCTTGGCATCCAGATTGGCGAGCGGCTCGTCGAGCAAAAGGATCTTCGGCTCGATAACGAGGGCTCGGGCAAGCGCCACGCGCTGCTGCTGGCCGCCGGAAAGCTGGCGCGGATAACGCTCTGAATAACCGGTGAGCTGCACCATATCCAGCACGCGGGCGATGCGGGTGCGGATCTCGTCCTTCGGCGTCTTGCGCATTTCCAGCCCGAAGGCGAGGTTCTTTTCGACCGTCATATGCGGGAAGAGCGCATAGTTCTGGAAGACCATGCCGATATCGCGCTTTTCGACCGGCACATGCACGACATCGCGCCCGTCGAAACGGATCGCGCCTTCGGTCGCATCCTCGAACCCGGCGATCATCTTCAGCGTCGTCGTCTTGCCGCAGCCCGACGGGCCGAGCAGCGAGATGAACTCGCCCTCGGCGATCCTGATCGAAATGCTGTTGACCGCGGGGCCCTGCCCGTAGTCCTTGGTCAGCTTTTCGATGCTAACCTCTGTCATGAAATACCACTTTCCAATTGAAGAGCCTGACCCCGGAAAAAAGCCGATCATGGCCTGCCCTCATGGCAGGCCATGATCGCAGTTGGGGAAAATCACTTGACGGTCTTCGCCCAGCGTTCGGCGAGCTCGCCCTGCTTCTCGTTGACGAAGTTCCAGTCCCAGGTGAGGATCTTGTCCATGTCGGCGCCTGAAACCGGCACATCGACCTTGAGTTCGGGCGGCACGATCACCTTGGAATTGGTCGGCGAGATGAAGAACTCCTTCATCATCATCCCCTGCACTTCCGGCGACAGCAGGAAATTGGCGTATTGATAGGCCAGGTCCTTCTCGGGCGCGTTGGTGAGGATGTTGATGGTC